>JGI24707J26582_10000251_pt1 | contig 40097 bp, 35 predicted proteins | sample BioPla1DNA1_FD_26582 | JGI IMG/M metagenome (IMG submission 26582)
TCAAGAATTTATAGATACCCTTGATTTTTATTTAAATTGGTTTGTCAATGATAGGATAAAAATTGGACTTGGTGGGTTAAGCCCATTACAATACAGAAAATCGATTGGTGCTAATATTTAAGTCCAAGTTTTTGTCCGCATACCCAGAGCGACAGTCGATATGGATTTTCAACTTAAGAATAAACATATATCTGAAGCTAACATTGAGAAAATGATTAGGGACATCTTAGGTGTAAATGACTCAAATATTGATTATAGTATTGCCAGCATAAAGCCAATCAAAGAAGCAGATTTTTATGGTGGTTTTAGAGTAATGTTATTAGCAAAACTTGAGAATTTAAAACAGTATGTACCTATAGATGTGGCAACTGGTGATGTAATCACGCCTCATCCTATTAACTATCAATATGAGAGTGTCTTTGATAAAAACTTGATTTCAGTTAATGCCTGCCCTATTGAAACGCTGGTTGCTGAAAAGCTAGAAACAGTATATTCAAGAGGTTTTTTGAATAGCAGAAGTAAGGATTATTTTGATTTATATTTAATATGGATGATGAAAAGTAAAGAGTTAAATAAAGATATCGTAAAAGAAGCTTTAACAAATACTTTTTCTTATAGAAATACTGAACTTGATTTTGTTAAAATGAAAAAATTATTAACTCAACTGGATAATCCTATATTCTTAGACAGATGGGAAGCATACAGAAAGAAGAATAATTTTGTTGGTGAATTAAGTTTTCAAGAGGTTTTAAAAAGTATATTAAAATTGATTGAATTTTTAGAATAGTTTTTTTGAATCCGAAACTGGGACTGGGATGGGTAAAATATTCAAAAAAACAATACGGTTTGTATCGGATAGTTCGGGTGCGAACTACAAGAAACGTCCTAAAATCAACCTTTAGAACCTATCGTAATTTTCCAGAGATCAAGTGGGAGTAGTTTATATACTAGAACTGTAATTTATCAACAATAATTCTACCGTTACAACACAACGCAAAAGTGCAACGTATACTTTTTACGTTGCACTTTTGCGTTTGCTTTGCAATGATAAATGTCAAAAAGTAAACGTAACGGAAGGTAAATCAGGACCATCTATTAGTCAAATTTTACATAAAGAATCGATTAAAAAAATATCACTATTAACTTGCAAGGACAACCTAATAGAAAATTTAAACAAACAAAAGGAGAATAAAATGTGGAAATGTCCTAAGTGTGGAAGAGAGTTTAAGAATACAAATCAAGGGCATTATTGCGGGGAAAAACCTAAAACAATTGATGAATATATTGAGGCTCAGGATGAAGATAAGAGAGCTGATCTTCGCTTGATGCACCGTGTTATCAAGACTGCAATTCCTGATGCGGAAGAACGTATCTCCTGGAGCATGCCAACTTTTTGGAAACAACATAATATTTGTCATTTTGTGGCAGCAAAGCAGCACATAGGCTTTTATCCAGGAGCGCAAGCAATAGAGGAGTTTTCGGATCAGTTAACAGAATATAAAACTTCTAAAGGAACTATTCGCATACCTTATGGAAAAATAAAAGCAGACCTTGTAGCTGAGATTGCAAAATGGTGTTATGAGACGGGTCATCATGCCTAAGCGAGATTTAAGACTAAATATATTTTGCCTAGTCCTAGAGAATAAATTTAAAGATATTTCTATACTAAAATAATACTATTTCTATAAAAACAAAGAATAATAGAAAAATTCGAAGACTAGTTAAAAATCCCAACCTTTTGGATCAGGATAGATTTCAGAACTAGTCTATTTTCTTGTTTTAATTTTTCACTATTTTTGTTAAATCTTCAAAACATAAAATTAAATTCTAATATTGTATTGATTTATCATATTATATTAAATATAATATAGTAAATCACATAAACGAATGATGAAATTTCAAACTAACAAGAAAGGAGACATCTATGGCATTTCCAATATCGGCAGCTCTTTTAGACTATTGCGTCTTGGCCATAATTGCACGCAAGGATGAGTATGGATATTCGATAACCCAACGGCTTCAATCAGTCATGAATATATCGGAATCGACCTTGTACCCAGTTCTTCGGCGCTTACAGCAAGCACATTTTTTAGAAACCTACGATCAACCCTTTCAAGGACGAAATCGTAGATATTACAGAGTGACAAATAAAGGTATCAAACAATTGTCTATTTTTGCAAAAGAATGGGAAGAACATAAACAGATGGTAGATTATCTGGTCAGAACTGAAGAAGGAGGGGATGAGCATGACGAGGGATAAATTTATAGCTGAACTAAATAAACATTTGCGAAAAGCACCAACACAAGAGCGCTTGGATATAATCGCTTATTACAATGAAATGTTTGACGACAGAGGGATTTATGGAAATGCAGAAGTTCCTCCTGATATAGGGCAACCACGCCAAATTGCCTATGAAATTTTGAGAGATGCTCAGATTGCACAGTCTAGTATAAATGATAAGAGCACGACCAATATTATTCTGATTATTATTTTAAGTATTTTAGCTTTACCGATTGGCTTACCACTTGCAATTGCTCTAGTTGCTCTTGTAATTGCGGCCGTTGTGACAGTACTAGCAATTATTATGGGTATTGTTATTACTTTTGCAGTTAGTTTATTTGCCAATATTGGTTTACTAATTACTAAGCCTTTTTCTTTGAGCGCTTTACTCTTTACTATCGGTGGTACCTTACTTAGTCTTGGAATTATTTTGCTAATCATTAGTTTTTTTCGTTGGATTGGCAGAAAAATTGCCGAGTCAATTCGCCGCAAAAGTGAAGCTAAGAAACGAAATACTTACTATTCACCTTATAAAACAGGTTACCCAGGTCATCAAAGTGAAAATTATCAATTAGCTGATCATTCTCAGACAGCAGGCAATTATCAAACTGTCTACAATCACAATTCCGGCAATTATCAGCCAGTAGGAAATTACCAAACAGCCGAAAATGACAATCCCGACAATCCCAGCAAAGGGAATAAGCACACGGATAATAACAATATCACCCCTAATAGTGATACCCATTGAGAGGAGAGATTTATATGAAATTAAGCAAATTAAGCATTGTTGGAATTAGCCTAACTTTAATAGGTGCAATCTTATTAGGTATCTTTGTTTTGGTTGGAGGAGTTAATAGTCTTCCTAATAGTAGTTTTAGCTTTCCTTCCTTGTTCCCAACCTTTGCTGGTAAGAGCAATCAAAGAACAATTGAATTTGTGGACAAGACATTCTCTAGTATAGACATAGACACAAGCCTAGCTGGTTTTCAAATTATGACTGGTGATGTTGAATATCCAACTTTGACATATACCGAATTAATCCAGAATGATCGTGTATTTTATGAGGTAAGAACAGAAATTAATGATGCCACTTTAAAAATAACAGACTATTTTGCAGAACAAAAGTTCACCAAAAGAATTGGAAATCTCAATTCTAATTTATACAAAGATAATATTCTTGTTTTGCCAAGAGACTTCAAACTTTCAAATCTAGATATCGCGTTAGATCTTGGGAGTCTAAAAGTAGAAAATATCGAGTTGGAAAATATGAATTTAGTTCTCGATATGGGGAATGCAGAAATAGATAATCTAATAGCCGATTATGCTGAGATGAAGCTAGATATGGGTTCTGTTGAATTATCAGGCGGTGAAATTGCTGGTGGTAAATATACTGTATCTATGGGCAGCATGGAGTCTAGTGCTAAGCTCACAGGTGAGCATATTATTGATTGTGATATGGGGTCCATCGATTTGGATATTCCTCTCCCTGAGAGCTCAGTGACTTATGAAATTGATGTTGATATGGGAAATTTTAATGTCAATGGAGATGAAGTCAAATTAAATAATTTAAAATCTGATGGTGACTCTATAGCCCATTATATAGTCAATACTAGCATGGGTTCTGTTGATTTCAATTTTGACAAGTAATTTTGTAAGCGAAGAGTGCTAGTAGTATTTTTAATGTGACTATCGTGTAGCAAGATGCCTATAATTAAATATTTAGCTTTGATTGCTACTTACTAAAAAAGGCTAGGTCAAAAAATCACACAGCTTGATTCTTGGCCTAGTCTATTTATTTTGATTTTTGAAAACCTGACTTATAAACTAATAAGCTAATCTTTCTTCAGTTTGGCTTGTTGTTCAAAGTGTTTTGTGGCAAAGCCCATTTTTTGTACACATTCAAGCGTTCCTAAATAGTCTCCTTGGGCATTTCTAACTGCCAGATAGAGGACTAGGACAGGCTCACCTTTTTTCTCCATCCAGATTTCAATAGTATCTTCTAGCCCATCCCGGAAACGATTAATTATTCCCATAACCATAGCTTGAACATGGGGCGGGTGGCAGGTATGAACGTCTCTACCGATTGCCATATCTGGTCGCTTGAAGAATTTTTCTTTTCCGTCATCGTTAAAATAGCGATTAATGTCTTCATGGTCAACAAAGGTCAATTCCATGGGAATGGTATTTAAAACAGATTCGATTTGCTCTCTGGTCATCTGGCCAGAACCGATGCTTATAAAATCATCAGCCTCAGCATCTTTACTATCTTTAGCTAATTTGCCACCAATTGTTTTAAGGTCTTCACGCTGTTCTTCAGCCTCTGCCCATATAGGGTATTCATCAGCGAAGAGCGGTGGGTAGCCAGCCATATCGTAATAAATTCGCATCCATTCTTCTTTTGTAAAATTTTTACCACACAACGGATACAGAATGTTATTTTCTTTGTAAATCATTTCTTCTGCCCTAACAATGGCCGCTTCTAGTCGCTCATGATAGTCGTCCAGTTTTCTTTTTCCCAGGGCTAAAATCCTAAACTCTGCTCTAATTTCACCATCAACTCCCCACATAACATCAGAGGGTCCAGAAAAGCCATAACCAACACTTAAGAGCGGGTAAATCAAGTCACCCTTTCTAGCATAGTGATCATGAATGACTTGGGTTTTTTCTAAGCGAAGCATTAATTCTTCTTTTGTTTCCTCTTTTTCCAGTCCTTCTTTCAAAAAGTTTAACAGATCTTGTATTTTCTCATTGTCTTTTGTGAAAACATGAACAGGATGTCCCTCAATTTTAGAAAGGGCAAGAGCAGTATTGGCCTCACCAGCAACCATTTGATGGATAAGTCCATGACCAGAAACACCAGCTTCGGCTTGTCTAGCAAAAGACTCAGCAACCGCTTTATCGGCATTGGCAATCTGTTCTTCACGTGTAGCCCCATGGAAGAGGGCAGAGTGAATATCGCATAATTTTTGTACTTCGGAAATAGGCATACCGTCTTGAATCATCTCTTGTTCGGCTATAGCAATTTCGGAAGCTTCTACCATCTCAAAGGCTTCAACAAAGTCTTTTCTAACGCTTTCCAGACTTTCGCCCTCGTTGAGACGGTGGATATAAGATTTCAGCAATTCTGCTCGAGGATTCTTATTTTTATTTATCATAAATAATCTTTCTCCATAGATAATAATAAATTTACATATTATTCTAATTTAAAAATATTGCTCTGTCTGTAACCTTTGTTAACCTAAGCTAACTTTCCTTCAATTAATAGTGCAAAAGAGATTCACATAGTCTTCAAATTCTCTGTTATAGAGGAGTTTTAGAAAACATAAACGAACTTAACAAAGATTTTATATTTGTTTTAGTAAGATGAAGCACATAGTTGATGAAAGGAAAAACCTCAAGGAGAGAAGTCGACGCCCTCAACTGCATAAATTAATTATCCCGCGTGGCTTGAGGGATTAAAAGATCTAAACGAAATTAAAGCATCACGGCCTTGACTTACATCTAAATACTAGTGGTGCTAATATTTAAGTCCAAGATTTTGTCCGCATACCCATTGGACCCTTTTTCATTTAACAGATACATTTTTTTATTTATTTTTGCTTGCTTTTTAGAAATCACCATGATAATATTTATACAACCTTTATAATTTTAATATTCTTGCGATCCCGCAAGGGTGATCCATATAAAGGTTGGATAGTTCAACTCTTGCCTGCGAGAGCGGGGTTTTTACAAGATTTTAGGGAGGTTATCTCCTACCTCCCTAAAACCTAAAAACACTAAAATAAGAGGTGCATATGGAAAATATGTATTCATGGTTTAAAAATGACCCCTTGTGGGCAAAAAAGTCAGATTCCAAGCTTGGCTTTATGTGGTTGCCTTTGAGCCAGCACTTAGAAGACACAAAAAATATAATAGGCTTATTATGGGAGCACTGGCTGAGTTCTAATCAAAAACATCATATCTTACAAGGCTTAAACTATGAAGATAGCTACGACGGGAAAAGATTTGTCCAGTTTTTAGGGGCAATCCATGACCTTGGAAAAGCAACCCCAATTTTTCAAAAGCAAAAAAGTTACGCAGGCTCAAGTGATTTAGATGCCTTCCTTATTGAAAAACTGGAAAGAGCAGGTTTTGCTGGTTTAGGTACCCACTTATATTCAAAGGAAGCTAGGACGTCCCATGCTCTGGCAGGCCAAGTCCTATTAAGACACTTTGCTGTCAAGGATGATATATCATCAATTATCGGTGGCCATCATGGCAAACCAATCGATGACCCAAATTTTTATAATAATCATTTATCCTATCTTAGCCACTATATCCAAAGGGATTCAGAAGATCCTGAGGATAAGCTTGCTAGCAAGTGGCGTAAAACACAGCAAACAATCTTTGACTGGGCACTTAAGACTACAGGCCATAAATCTGTAGAAGACCTTCCTAGTGTCAAGCAGACAGCTCAAGTTTTACTATCAGGCCTCCTTATCATGGCTGACTGGATTGCTAGTAACGAATCCTATTTTCCACTTATAAATGTTTATGCAGAAGTTAACATAGACCAAATGGAAAGATCAACTCGGGCTTGGAAAGCATGGTTCAAGCCTGGTACTAGAGAGCCAGACTATGTATTTGATATAAACTCAATTTATAAGAAGCGATTTGGTGAGAAATTTAATCCGCGTAATGCCCAAAGAGTATTTTTTGAAACGATTGATAGTTGTCAAAATCCAGGGCTCTTTATATTTGAAGCGACTATGGGACTTGGTAAAACCGAAGCAGCCTTGGTAGGAGCTGAGCAGTTAGCCTCTAAACTAGGTCAAAGAGGTATCTTTTTTGCTTTGCCGACACAAGCAACTTCCAATAGCATGTTTTCTCGGATTAAAACTTGGCTGGAGAAGCTAGATGGATTTCTGGACGAGAAGAATTCTGTTCAGTTGCTTCATGCTAAATCTGCCTTAAACAAAGAGTTTGCTAACCTGCCTAGGGCTAAAAACATTAACATAGATGAAGGTTTTGATTTTGAAGAGGATGGCTACCATAAAAATTCTGAAGAAGAAGGTTCTATCGCCGTTAACCAATGGTTTTCTGGTAGGAAAACATCAATACTTGATGACTTTGTTGTGGGAACAATCGATCATATTTTACTTGCCGCTTTAAAACAAAAACATTTGGCCTTACGTCATTTAGGCATCAGTAGGAAAGTTGTTATCATTGATGAAGTCCACGCCTACGATGCCTACATGAACCAGTATTTAATCAGGGTGCTGGAGTGGCTTGGAGCCTATAATGTACCTGTTATTTTATTGTCTGCAACACTAGCTGCAAGCACAAGAGAAGAACTGGTCAAAGCCTATCTCAAAGGTAAAGGTCTTCGGGATAAAGAAATTGAAATAGTTAGGTCAGTCGATCTTAATACCACTGCCTATCCCTTAATTACCTATACAGATGGCAAGCAAATCTGTCAGCAAGATGAATTTGTCCAGGAGAAAGATACCGTTGTTGCCATAAAGAGAATCGATGACACAGACATAGAGGCGATTTTGGATAAGGTCCTAGCAAGAGGAGGCAACGTTGGGATAATCCTAAATACAGTCAATAGGACTCAAGACATGGCAAAAAAATGTTCTGAGAAATATGGGGAAGATAGAGTTTTCCTGCTTCACTCTTATTTTATTGATACAGAGAGAGTGAAAAAAGAAAATGAATTGCTGGCTCTGATTGGTAAAAAGGCAAAACGACCTAAACATAAAATTATTATAGGCACGCAAGTGATTGAACAATCACTAGACATTGATTTTGATTTATTAATTAGCGACTTAGCCCCTGTTGACTTGCTAATACAGAGAGTTGGGCGACTTCATAGGCATGAGATAAAGCGGCCTGAGCATTTTCAAACGCCTGTCCTCTATCTCCTTGGAACAAGTTCGAATTTAGAATTTGAGGCAGGTTCCGAGACGGTTTATGGAGGCTATCTTTTAGCAAGGACTCAGTATTATTTGCCAGACACGCTCAAACTGCCAAGCGACATTTCTCCCTTGGTACAAAAAGTATATGGCAAGGAAGATATTTTACTTGCTGATGATAAACAAGAAAAATATCAAGAAATGTTCAAAAATTTTAAAAAACAACGAACTTCTCAGCAAGAGCGAGCAGAAAGCTATCGTTTAAATGGACCACAATATGTGGCACGTAGAAATAGAACGATCTCATTAATTTCTTGGCTGGGTGACATATCTCCCAAGCAGTCAGAGGAATACGGCTACGCTCAAGTACGGGATATACAAGAAACGATAGAAGTTATCGCATTAAAAAAATGTGATAGTGGTTACAGCTTTATTGATGACAATCAAGATATTTCAAACGAGATTGATAATCCAAAAGTAGCCATGAAAATAGCAGCCTCAAGCTTGAGATTACCTACTGTTTTTTCTTATCAGTATGGCGAAAATAATGTTGACCAGACAATCGAAGAACTTGAAGCATACAATGTTAAACATTTAAAAGAATGGCAAGAGCAAAGCTGGCTCAAGGGAACATTAGGCATTATTTTTGATGAAAATTTAAATTTTCAGTTGGGAAATAAAATACTTCATTATGATATGAAATATGGTTTAACATACGAAGAGATGGAGAAGAAAGATGAGTAGATTTAATTTGCTGGACGAAAATTGGATAGGGGTTATCTATCTGGATGAAAGTGAGAACAAACTTGTTTCTCTCAAGACCTTGTTTGAGGACGCTCATAAGATACAGAGAATTGCAGGAGACACAAAAACCCAGGATTTTGCAATTCTAAGAATACTCTTGGCTATTTTAAATACGGTTTATTCTAGATTTGATGCTGAGGGAAATGCTTATGAATACCTAGATTTAGATGAAAAATTTCAGGAAAAATCTGAGGTCGAATTTGATGATCTGCCCTATTATATAAACGATCTTGACGCTTGCTGGGATAACCTGTGGAAGAAAAAACACTTTCCCTCTACAGTCAATGATTATTTGACCAAATGGCACGACCGCTTTTATTTGTTTGACGATGAATATCCATTTTTTCAAGTTTTAGCTGGAGATTTATCTGCAGATAAAATCAGCAGGAAAAAGGCCAGTGCTATATCCGGTAAGTTTTTAGACCGGACTGTTTCAGAAAGTGGTAATAAGGTAGCTTTGTTTTCACCAAAATACAATGCTAAATACAATAAGGAAGTTCTCAGAGCGGATCAAGTTGCTAGGTGGCTCATTACCTACCAAGGCTACACAGGCCTATCCGATAAGACGATTTTTGGCAAAGAGAAATATAAAGCTTCCAAGGGCTGGTTATATGATTTAGGTGGAATATATCTAGAAGGTACTAATCTTTTTGAGACTCTTTTGCTCAATACAATACTTGTCCATCCCAGAGATGAATTTTCTGCTAAAAGACAAAGGCCATGTTGGGAGTATTCTAGTGGGGAATTATTAGAGAAATACTTCAGCAACAATAATCCAGACAATTTAGCAGAATTATATACAACTTGGAGTAGGGCTGTTTACATTGACCCTGATACTGATTTAGATAAGGCTTTTTCTTTGCAAGTGGTTAAACTGCCAGACATGAACCACCAAGACCAATTTATTGAAGCTATGACCTTGTGGCGTTTTAATGAACAGGGTGAGCATAAGGGTTATTTTACGCCCCGAAAACACCGGGCCAATCAAGCCTTATGGCGGTCTTTTGGTCTCTTAGCCATGCCCTCATCAACTTCGGAAAAAGATATGCAGCACATGCCGGAACTTATTAACTGGTTAGAAGAAATAAGGGATACCATAGGAAATATCTCCATTGGTGTTCAAGCTGTTAGCATGCAAGATGATGGCAATGCCCCATCTTGGGTACCAACTGATGAACTGGTAGACTCCTTGCAAATTAATAACTATGTTTTGACAGACGTTCAGGAAAATCATTGGGTTCCACGTATTACTAATCTTGTAGAAAAAACCCGAGTTGTTATCAATCACACCTATCGAGCTTTTCTATCAGACATAGCTGAAATTAGAAATATTAAAGAGAAAGCTCGTCAGGATTTTATTAACAGGGAACTAGAAGCTGTGTATTTTGCCATAGATGAGCCTTTTAGAGCTTGGTTGGCGGGAATTAAACCCAAGGATGAAAAAGATAAAAAAATGCAAATCTGGCTCAACATCCTTGAGAAAATCGTCAAAGGAGAGGCGCAAAGACTAATTGACAATGCAACTACTAGGGATTTAAGAGGTATTGTCAAAGACGAGAGGAGCTTTAATATCATAACGGCTTACAACAGTTTTACTTTTTTCCTAAACAAAGGAATTCAAAACAAGTAACAAAAGCAAGAACAAAAAATAAGTATCAACAGCAACATTAGAAAGGAAAAGATATGGCTCATACAAAAAACAAAGCAAGCATTTATCAAGTGGCTGGCAGAATTTTGTTTCTACTATCCAATACGCTAGAAACAACTTCAGGCAAGGCTACTCTAGCTAAGCTCAGAAATTCTATTGGCAGAGATATAAGTCAAACGGTAGAAGTTTGGCCTCTAGTTTTCGAGAACATGCCAGAGGAATTTTTGGGTGTGGGAAGTAAAAGCACCGCTGAAGAAAGGGCTGTTTTACATAGCTTGCAGCTTTATGCTCTTTATCAGCAAGGCAATTCAGAAAGTGTTCTTATGTCGTCAGAGGAGGCCAAGCAAAAAAAGAAAGACAATATGGGAACTTGGCTTGCTACAATGCGAAATGATGAGGCTAGATTAGCTCTTGATCGACGTTTTAATACCATGATTACGGCTTCAACCTATGAAGAATTGCTACATTATTTGAGGCAAATGCTAACTCTGCTCAAATCCAAATCCAAGGGATCTGTAAAAATCAATTTTGCCAAACTTAGCGAAGATCTCTATTGGTATATCAGGGGATATGAAGACAGGATCAGGATAGGCTGGGCCAGAGAATATTATAGATTTAGAAAACAAGAGAACACAGAGAAAGAAGGAGTTGAAAATGAAGAATAAGCGATTGTATTTAGATTTACATGTTATCCAGGCCGTTCCACCCTCTAATATTAACAGGGATGACACGGGTAGTCCCAAGACGGCTCAATATGGAGGTGTCCGCCGGGCTCGTGTTTCCTCCCAGTCCTGGAAAAGAGCTATTAGGCAATACTTTAATGCAAACAGCCCAGGCCAAAATGTCGGAGTAAGGACACTCAATATTGCCGATTATGTCAAAGACAAGATTAGGAAACTAGATTCTTCAATTGAAGATGCAGACGCCCTGAAAATGGCCTCGAATGTTTTAACAAAAGCGAATTTAAAGCTCAAAGATGATAAGGCAAGAGCCTTGTTTTTCCTTGGTGATTTGCAAGCCGAAAAGCTAGCGGAGGCAGCTCTCAAGGGAATCGAAGAAAAGAAAGAATTACAGGCGATTTTAAGAAGTAATCCATCTATCGATATTGCCTTGTTTGGTCGAATGGTAGCTGATGATCCTTCCTTAAATGAAGATGCTTCGGCACAAGTTGCACATTCTATCTCGACCCACGCTGTCCAGACTGAATTTGATTTTTTTACGGCTGTTGATGATTTGCAGCCAGAAGATAATGCAGGTGCTGGCATGTTAGGGACTGTGGAATATAACTCATCTACACTCTACAGGTATGCTAATGTTGCTGTGCATGAATTTGTCAAACAAGTTGGGGATAATAGTAATACAATTAATGCCCTTAAATTATTTATTGAGGCCTTTTCAAATTCCATGCCTACAGGGAAAATAAACACCTTTGCTAATCAAACCCTCCCTCAATTACTCTTAGTTCATTTACGTGAAGATAGGCCGATAAACTTAGTCAGTGTCTTTGAGGAGCCGGTTAGGTCAAATAAGGGTTTTTCAAAAGAATCAATTGACAAAATATTTGAAGCTGAAAAGGATGTCCAAAGATTTGCTGTCCCAGCCAAGGCCAGCTATTACTTGTTGGCAACTGGTCAAAAACATATAGATGCCATTAGTACGGAGACTGAAAGCTTAGCTGATCTAGTTAATAAAGTGGCAGGAGATTTGACATCTATGATGGATGAACTAGGTGATTAGGATGAAAACAATACTATTAAAGTTTTCTGGTCCCTTACAATCTTGGGGCACGGATTCAAATTTTGAAGTAAGGCACTCTGACCTTTATCCTTCAAAAAGTGCCCTTGTAGGCTTACTAGCTGCTAGCTTAGGCTATAGGAGAGGGGATGATGACAAAATAAGCGACCTGGCAGCTTTAGACTACGCAGTTAGGATTGATCAAAAAGGTAATCTCTTGAGGGACTACCATGTCGCCACAAAATACAAGCCGAATGGGACCTTCGATAGAAACTATGTCACAAACAGGTACTATCTAGAAGATTTTGTGTTTGTCGTTGCTCTTGGTCATGCGAATGATGATTTTGTTGAAGAATTAGCCAAAGCTGTTCAAAAACCATATTTTCAAACATTTATGGGGCGTAGGGCACTTCCCTTAACTTATGATTTTTATCTTGGAATTGTTGAGCAGGGGGTTACTGAGGCACTCGAAAAGACGGATTGGCAGGCAAGTACTTGGTATCAAAAAAAGCATAAGGGAAAGATTGAGCTTGATGTCTATCTTGATGCTGATTTACTAGAAAATGATTTTATTCAGTACCGTAAAGATAATGTTATTTCATTTGATCAAAAGGCTCGAACTTTTGCCTATCGCAATGAGACTGCTTACAAGCTAGTTATAGACAAGCTTGAGCATGATAACGATAAGCAAGCCAAGTCAGAGGAAGAACATGATGCTTTCGCAGCGCTAGAGAACTAGGAGACTTATATGTATTTATCAAGAGTAGAGATTGATACACGCAATAGAAGAAAAATAAAAGATTTAACGCGTCTGACTGCCTTTCACAATTGGGTAGAAAGTTCATTTCCTAATGAAGTATCCCAAGGTATTAGAAGGCGAAAACTTTGGCGGATAGACCGCTTGCAGGGCAAGGACTATCTACTTATAGTCAGCGAGCAAGCCCCCTCTATTCCTGAGTTGGAAAAATACGGTGTGGAAAAGTCAGGTCAAGTTAAGGACTATACTTCCTTTCTGGAAGGATTAGAAGAAGATAAAAATTATAGATTTAGGATTACACTCAACCCGGTCATTGCTAAAATTGAAGTGAAAGGTCAACAAAGAGGACGCATCAAGCCCCTAGTTTCTGTCGAAGAACAAATGCAATTTTTGTATGATAGAAGTGAGAAAAATGGTTTCAGACTCCAAAAAGATAACTTTCATATAACAGAACGAGAGTTTGTCCCCTATAAGCAAGCAAATGGTAAGTTACTAAGGCTTAACAAGGTGACCTACGAGGGTCTTCTACAAATTGTTGATAAGGATATTTTTATAAAAACTCTAACTAAAGGATTTGGTAAGAAGAAAGCCTACGGGTTTGGTATGATGACCGTAATTCCGGAAGCATAGAAGAATGCTTGCTAAAAGGAGACATAGAGCATGGCTGCTAATAAGATAAGTGGTGCCAAAAAGACCAAACTGCATGAGCTACCAAGAATAGGCGATCGTGTTAGCTTTATCTATGTGGAGCACGCCAAGATCAATAGGAAAGATAGCGCTATAAGCCTTATAGACGCGAAAGGTATTATTCAAATTCCTGTCGCAATTATAGGTGTCTTGATGCTAGGTCCTGGTACAGATATTTCTCATAGGGCAGTTGAACTTATTGGAGATGCGGGAACGAGTATCATCTGGGTTGGCGAAAGAGGTGTTAGATTTTATGCCCAAGGTAGGCCACTAGCCCACTCAACCCGCCTGCTCGAAGCTCAGGCAAAAATGGTCTCGAATACCAGGACTAGACTTAAAGTAGCAAAGCGCATGTACCAACTGAGATTTCCTAACGAAGATGTCTCAAAATTGACCATGCAGCAGCTCCGCGGTAGGGAGGGTGCTAGGGTGAGAAGCCTCTACCGTGAGTGTGCAAAACGCTATGATGTCGAATGGTCCAAAAGAAGATACGACCCCAATGATTTTTCCGCCGGAGACCCTGTCAACCGAGCCCTATCTGCAGCTAATGTCTCCTTATACGGTCTAGTCCATAGCGTCATAGCCGCTCTAGGACTAGCCCCTGGTCTCGGCTTTATCCACACAGGACATGATAGGGCTTTTGTGTACGATATAGCAGATTTATACAAAGCAAAATTTACAATTCCTCTAGCTTTTGAACTTGCAGCAGAAACTGATGAAGATCAAGCCCAAGAGATAGGACGCTTGGCTCGTCTGCGAGCACGCGATACTTTTGTTGATGGGAAGCTAATGCGAAAAATTGTAAAAGATATTCAAGATCTTTTTGATATTGATATTGACGCGCAACTTGACATTGATACTATTAATCTTTGGGATGATAAAGAACGTCTAGTAAAGTATGGTGTTAATTATTCTGAGGAGTCCTAAATGCCTTTAACAGTTATAACTCTAAGAAAATCCACTCCCTCTCTTAGAGGTGACTTATCCAAATGGATGCAAGAGATTGCAACTGGAGTGTATGTTGGTAATTTTAATTCGCGAATAAGAGAACATCTCTGGTCTAGGGTCATAGAAAGTGTGGGTAAGGGTGAAGCAACTCTTAGTTATGCTGCACGAAATGAAATAGGCTACGCATTTGAAACCCACAATACACAGCAGAAGGTAATCGATTATGATGGTATTCCTCTAGTAATTTACCCTAAGGGGAATAATCAAAAGTCGAAGTCCAATGATACGAAGTTTGGATTTAGCAAGGCAGCAAAATTCAGAAAACAAAAACAATTTTCTGCCAAAAGGATCTCCAAAAAACAAATAGAAAGTAGCTTTGTAATCCTCGATATTGAAACAGATGGTTTAGACCCAAGGCACAATTCCATTATTGAAATAGGAGCCCTTAAAATTACTGAAAATGGCGTAGAAGAATTTCAAAGATTAATAAAATATAAGCAAAAATTACCAAATAAGATCAAGGAGTTAACAGGTATTACGGACGAGCTTTTACAAGAGGAGGGTAAGGATCTTTTGAGTGTATTGGAGGACCTTAAAGATTTCATAGGGGAGAAAATTATTGTTGGTTATAACGTTAATTTCGATATGAGATTTATCAACTATACTTTAGTTCAATTAAATAAAGAGCCATTGACCAATCAGCTTATCGATTTGCAGCAACTAGTTAAGAGAGAAAAAATGTTGCTGAGTAATTATAAATTAGAAACGGTGGTTAAATCTTACGAAATTAATAGTAAAGTTGAACATAGGGCTCTAGCGGATGCAAAATTAATCTTAGACTTGTCAGGCAAAGTAAATAAATTTCATGAAATTCTCGAAAAGAAATAGCCTGAAATCAAGCTTTGACAAGTCTTTTTCCCACGTAAGTGGGGGTGATCCTCCTTTTTTTATCCTGTTTTCTTCGTGTAATTTCTTTTTCCCACGTAAGTGGGGGTGATCCTAATTGGTTTGATTCATATATATTAGAGTTAATCTTTTTCCCACGTAAGTGGGGGTGATCCACAAGGCATTGGAGACAAAGAAGAAACAATCCGTCTTTTTCCCACGTAAGTGGGGGTGATCCTGTTGGATTATGGAGCAAAGACGAAGCAAGCAACTTTTTCCCACGTAAGTGGGGGTGATCCTAGCGATCGAAGACCGTGTTCCGTCGCTTCTAGCTTTTTCCCACGTAAGTGGGGGTGATCCCAACTATACCAGCAAATAATGGACATGGACGTTCTTTTTCCCACGTAAGTGGGGGTGATCCTATGAGCTGGGGTCAAGAAGACCAAATTATGAACTTTTTCCCACGTAAGTGGGGGTGATCCCGGACTTGCGTAGCCGCAAACCGCCCTATCTGCCTTTTTCCCACGTAAGTGGGGGTGATCCTGTTAATTGAAAGGATAGCGACAGGCACACTAACTTTTTCCCACGTAAGTGGGGGTGATCCTCTTGGTACTCATTTTTGTTTATAGAAATTCTGCTTTTTCCCACGTAAGTGGGGGTGATCCTCCATTCCGAGCTTCATGTCTTGCTTTGATCCACTTTTTCCCACGTAAGTGGGGGTGATCCTAATAACGATCTGATCGAGCTGATCGTAGGAGCCTTTTTCCCACGTAAGTGGGGGTGATCCCAGGTTGTCGAAGAAGATAGCTTAGCAAGAGCACTTTTTCCCACGTAAGTGGGGGTGATCCTGTTGTACTCAATTTCTTTTAATTTTTCTGATACTTTTTCCCACGTAAGTGGGGGTGATCCTAGCTGGCTTTCACGTACACAAGATCAAGGCGGCTTTTTCCCACGTAAGTGGGGGTGATCCCCAATAACGGTTTTAAGGCTTCTAAAATATCTTCTTTTTCCCACGTAAGTGGGGGTGATCCTCACTATCTATTTTGTCTATTAATTCTGATAAGCTTTTTCCCACGTAAGTGGGGGTGATCCTCGTTACCGGCATTCCCTCTGCTCTGCGATTCACTTTTTCCCACGTAAGTGGGGGTGATCCTACTACACACTGCTAGAGTGGCATGAGTGGATAGCTTTTTCCCACGTAAGTGGGGGTGATCCCTGAACCTCGCACCATTTCAAATCTTTGTCTAACTTTTTCCCACGTAAGTGGGGGTGATCCCAGCATTGAGTGGAGTAAATATGCTGAGACGATCTTTTTCCCACGTAAGTGGGGGTGATCCCGTGGCTCATTACGTTTGCTTTGTTCCAATAAGCTTTTTCCCACGTAAGTGGGGGTGATCCTGTTGACATTGCCTTGCTCATGCAATTCTAAAGCTTTTTCCCACGTAAGTGGGGGTGATCCTGCACAAGTAGCAGTTGCCGATACACTGTAACCCTTTTTCCCACGTAAGTGGGGGTGATCCTACTTTGATTGCCATTCCACCAAGAGCATAGCACTTTTTCCCACGTAAGTGGGGGTGATCCCGTCCATTGTGTCAACATAAAACTCAATGTCCCTCTTTTTCCCACGTAAGTGGGGGTGATCCCGTCCATTGTGTCAACATAAAACTCAATGTCCCTCTTTTTCCCACGTAAGTGGGGGTGATCCCAGTTGCCTTGAAGTGTGTTCCGTCAATCCTAACTTTTTCCCACGTAAGTGGGGGTGATCCCGGGATAGCCAATATCAGCAAGCACTCTTCTGACTTTTTCCCACGTAAGTGGGGGTGATCCTAACTCCATCAAAATCTAAGCCTTTGTATAATACTTTTTCCCACGTAAGTGGGGGTGATCCCGGAAAATGCCGATCTGTTGTTGAGTTTAATAACTTTTTCCCACGTAAGTGGGGGTGATCCTGATCAACTATATAAAAGTCGCTTGAATTCTGCCTTTTTCCCACGTAAGTGGGGGTGATCCCGATACTGAAGCATATCAAAAGCATAACAGAAGCTTTTTCCCACGTAAGTGGGGGTGATCCTTGGTTCATGATACCCAATTTATCTAAAGCCCACTTTTTCCCACGTAAGTGGGGGTGATCCTTAGAAATCAAGATATGACCGTTCCTGAATATGCTTTTTCCCACGTAAGTGGGGGTGATCCCTAGTAGAGCTATCTGTGGCACTAGCCATGCTACTTTTTCCCACGTAAGTGGGGGTGATCCTACACCGTACCTGCAAGGAATGCGCACCAAGCGCTTTTTCCCACGTAAGTGGGGGGTGATCCCGGATTATTTGCAATCGACGATACAAAAGATAGCTTTTTCCCACGTAAGTGGGGGTGATCCTCAATGTATCTGTACCTAAATATACCGGCTGTGCTTTTTCCCACGTAAGTGGGGGTGATCCTCTCTATTGCATATTCATTCGATCCCCAGATCGCTTTTTCCCACGTAAGTGGGGGTGATCCCTGAAGCGTTAGATAAGCTGATGTATTGCATCACTTTTTCCCACGTAAGTGGGGGTGATCCTAGTATGCCAGCAAGGAGTAGGACGAAATGATTCTTTTTCCCACGTAAGTGGGGGTGATCCTGCTAGCAGATATGCTGATGCAGTGTACGATTGCTTTTTCCCACGTAAGTGGGGGTGATCCTGCACTGATCGACAAGCAGGTAAGCGTTAGAGTCTTTTTCCCACGTAAGTGGGGGTGATCCCATAACTGCCTTTACTTTAAGTATATCAAGGGGCTTTTTCCCACGTAAGTGGGGGTGATCCCTGCTATATCAGACACACCTTCACGAATTTTGTCTTTTTCCCACGTAAGTGGGGGTGATCCCTGGGAACAAGGTAAAAACGCACCAAACGTTGACTTTTTCCCACGTAAGTGGGGGGTGATCCCCGATTGAGTAATAAGTTCTGAAATTTGCTTCCCTTTTTCCCACGTAAGTGGGGGTGATCCCACTTCACGATCGCAGACAACACAAGCATATCACTTTTTCCCACGTAAGTGGGGGTGATCCTCAGCTTTCGATTTAGAGTTTTCTGATTTTATTCTTTTTCCCACGTAAGTGGGGGTGATCCTGGATCAACAGTATGCAGACATTTGATGAAGGCCTTTTTCCCACGTAAGTGGGGGTGATCCTGGATCAACAGTATGCAGACATTTGATGAAGGCCTTTTTCCCACGTAAGTGGGGGTGATCCCAAAAAGCAACATTGATTATAGACGGTAAAGAACTTTTTCCCACGTAAGTGGGGGTGATCCCCATTAAGGTCGGAGGGGTTTTTTATATTATTCCTTTTTCCCACGTAAGTGGGGGTGATCCTATGGCCATGATGGAACCAATGTAGCTATGAGTCTTTTTCCCACGTAAGTGGGGGTGATCCCTAGCATGGTTAGCACTGCAACAAGCAGACTGACTTTTTCCCACGTAAGTGGGGGTGATCCCAGCTGATTCCGAAACCCCAATGATCTTAGCTACTTTTTCCCACGTAAGTGGGGGTGATCCTATAATTTGTAACGTGATATTCATTCACAGTTGCTTTTTCCCACGTAAGTGGGGGTGATCCCGAATTTGCCTTTGAAGCATTAAAACTACACGACTTTTTCCCACGTAAGTGGGGGTGATCCCGCCTAGGCAGATAAACCAAAGTACAATACAAGCTTTTTCCCACGTAAGTGGGGGTGATCCCGTTATATTGGAAGCGAAACGCATTTTATCGAACTTTTTCCCACGTAAGTGGGGGTGATCCTGAAAGAAAATGTACCAGAGTTTGAAGAAATTTCTTTTTCCCACGTAAGTGGGGGGTGATCCTAACAAAAGAGAATTTGAAAAGATTCCTTCACCTCACTTATTTCGTTATTAGAAGTTTGCATATGAAATTATTACTAATGCAGTAGAATACTATGTTCATCCTGAGACAATAACGTGGTTATTAGAATATATAGATTATTTATCAAAATAAACTAAATATCCAAAACCCAAGTCTTTATGACGGAGCTCTTGTTATAAAAACAATCTTAATTTACATAGACCAAACAATCTTAGTTTATTAATGAAATACCATAATGATATACTATATTTAATTTTGTGGTAGGAGGTGAAGGGGTTGAGTTTAGATAAATTGAGAAAAGATATTATAGCAGAACTAAAAAAGGGTTTACCTTTTTTGATAGCTTCTATTTTAATATGGCTTTTAATTGCAATCGTTAATTCATTGGGTCTTCAAAATAATTTAAACAACATTTTGGTTTTTGCATGTTCTATGCCGATGCTACCAATAGCATGGATTATTGGTAAAAGATGGGGATTTGATATTTTTAAGAGTGAAAATCCATTAAGTAAACTTGGATTTTTATTTACAATGAATCAGGTGCTTTATCTATTAATTGTAATGTGGGTATTTAATGCTGTTCCTGAAAAAATGACTATGGTCTATGCAATGGTATACGGGGCACATTTATTACCATATTCATGGTTGTATATGTCTTTTGGATATAAAATTTTTGCTGTTATTATTCCAATTATTTCACTAATCCTAGGTAATTTAACAAATACTTTTGTTTTATCAATTGGAATGTGTGTTATTCAAATAATTTTTGTTATTGTTGTTTTTAGGGAATACAAGCAGATTAATAGCTGAAGAATACTTTTTTAAGAAAAATTGATTTAAGTGATTTAAATATCAGCGCTTAATTTATCTTATTTTCATTTCAAAATATTTACTTCTCATTAAAATAAAGATGAAGATTTATTCAAATTTTATTAATTCAACTGCTGATAAACTAAAAGTAGAGTGAATTCTACTTCGAATATGTGGATCTAACCGTATAGATGTGTTTATAATTAGACGATTTAAAAAGATGAGAGGTTTTATTTATGTATAAAGAAAATTTTGGACAAACAATAGCTACGTTAAGAAAAGAAAAAAATATGACACAACTTCAATTAGCAGATCAAATGAATGTTACAGATAAGGCTGTGTCAAAATGGGAAAGAGAATTGTCATACCCTGATATCAATACGGTTCCAAAATTGGCAGAAGTTCTAGAGGTGGGAGTAGAAGAACTAATACAAATTGAAGGTAATGATTATAAGGAAGAAAATATTGAAGAGGAGTCTGGCATTAGAAAAGATTTTAACACAGCAATTTCAATCATCTTTAAAGCTATTCCATTGGCAATGGGAATTGCGGTGATTGTTCTCTCAATACTAGAGGGACTCAGCATTTCGTCAGGATTTATAATGTTAGGAATTGGCATGTTTTTCTTGGCATTGGACAAACCCAGAGAAAAGAAAGATTAGATAAAATAAACTAAAATGAAATGAGATTAAAGAAAAGTATGCTAAAGGCTCCTAAGAATTGTTTATCCAACTCTCAAGTGTTCCCAAATCAATCTCTAATACTTCAGAAATTTTTTCTAGTGTAAGACCAGATTTATAGAAAGCTATAGCTGAGTTTTTTAGTCCTTCTTTAATTCCTTCTTGTTTTGTATCATGAACAAGATCTGCTAAAAGTTTGTCGTTGTCATATAATGTAATCATCAGGTCAGTCACCTCAACTCTTCGTTTGGTTAAGTATTCTGCAAGTATATTTTCTCTTGTGCAGATGTCAATTGTTTTTGTTATTGCTAGTAGCGGGTCTTTTAGAATATTAAGTTGTTCTTTGTAGATTTCAGTAAATCTGATGTATTCATAAATTATACCATCATTTGCCGATTCTCTGGAATAAACATCGATTGTGATCTCAATTATTGCTTTTGAATTAGGGAAATATTTCTCTGAGAATTTAATTTCTTTTGGTACATCCTTTTTATCACCAGTATAAATAAGATAAAATTCAGGTTTTGGAATCTTCACTGGTTTTTTACTGTCAAGATTTTGACCTGTTTTTTCTAGATGTACTTCAAATGTCTCAGCCATATAAAATAACATTCGCATTAAGATATTAGTTGACCTAGTGTTCTGCGATTCTACGAAAATAAGTAGTTTGTCCTTAACCATAAAGCCCAGATCATTATAGCCCTGTGTCCCTAGAACATTTTCTAGATTTACATATTCAATTTGTTCTTTTGAGATCTGCTCAGTTTCAGGATGAAGATCTTGATAAAGTTTAAGTGCATATTCTGGATCTCTGAATAGATGAGTAAAGGCAGAATCTTGGATTTTGATATTTGGTCTTATAACATTTTGGTTTGGAGTTAGTTTGTTCATGTTTTCAATAACGCTTTCTGTTTATTAAAGACACCCCTACTATGTAGGTTAGGAACTAAATGAATAAAAACATGTAATATAAAGATTATGTCTTTATGTAATAGTGTAGGTCTTTTAAAAAACCATTTTAATAAGTATTTTTATGAAAATTTTGAAGATTGAGAATTTTGAGAAAACAGTTTTGACACGACAAAGCTTAATGCTGGAATTATCAAATATGTATTATAATGTTCGGAAAGAAAGGAACCACTAATGGATAAAAAAGCTTTAAAGGCATTTTATGATAATCTTGACCGTAGTTTATTTTTGGACGGAAGTGTAAAAAACCATGCAACTCTTGATAGCCCGCTTCCTATTGGGTTTGGTCAAACTATTTCTCAGCCAAGTTTGGTGTATAAAATGACGGAGCTTCTTTCTCCTCAAAAAGATTCTAAAGTCTTGGAAATAGGGACAGGCTCTGGCTATCAAACAGCGTTTCTGGCAGAGTTTGCTAACGAAGTTTATACGATAGAAGTGATCGAAGCGTTATCAAAGAAAGCTAAGAAAAGACTTGGTGACCTAGGCTACAATAATATTTTCTTCCGGATTTCTGATGGTAGCGAAGGTTGGTCAGAGGCGTCACCTTTTGATCGCATAATTATTACAGCGGCAGCAGGTACAAAACCCACAAAATTAATTAACCAGCTGGCTAAAAACGGGCGAATGATTTTTCCTGTTGGTACCCCTAGCTTACAAGATTTAGTTTTAATCACTAAAGATAGTGAAGGCGAGGTCGAGGAGCAGCAATTCGCAAAGGTACGGTTTGTTGAAATGATAGGGGAATATGGCTGGGGCTAATACTATGACTGTTTGGGCTTCATCAATGCTCTTACTCATTATCATCCAACGTAACATAGATTAAATCATCAACTCTATTAACTAGCAGACTCTGATGCTCTGTTAATTTAGCTCGATCGTTGACGGTAGTTACAGTAAAGCGTCTAAGCCGTCCCTGCTTTAATCTGATCTGGAGTTTTTGCTTCAATACTAGCAAAGAAATCTTCATCTTTAGTTACGTCGCTATTATAATTTTTGAGAATGTTTTTGATCAGCAAAGGATTATTTTGATCGCCTGGAACCATGTAAATTTCAAATTCTTTGAGATTAATATTAGTCTGTGTATCATAAACGTAAACAATCCTGGATGTTTTATTTACTACTTTTTTATCAATATATAGATGATTTCCGTCATGCCCAACTTCATAACCAAACTCTACCCATTCCTTGGTCAGTTCCTCCATGCCTGTCTCTAGCTTTTCTCTTAATTCAAGTTGCCTAGCTGGAGTTTGATCAACCACAAAATCTTTGATAAAAGGTAGACCCATAATAATTGTAAAAATGAATAGTAACTTGATTTGACTTACAAACTTCGATTTAGGTTTTTTTGTGTTTGGGAATAGGTCTAAAAATGCTTTGTTTATTTTGAAAAGTCCCCGGTCGGTATCTACTAACCAATGATTTTTTTCCTCACTCACGTTAGTAATTTGAGCCCTATCATGCACAAACAAATTGGTTCTGTAAAAGGTAGTAATAAAATGAGGGTATTTATTTGTGATTTGTTTTAGTGAAATATAGGATTTATGAGTGTATGTAGAGTCTTCTTTGTTTTCTATAATCTTTAAACGAGGTCCCTTTCTGATCAATCTATCCAATTTTCCAAATTCTTACTCTATTTGATATGAAATAGAATCGCTTATTTTATCCGGATACTGAAAAAAAGACCATTGCAAAATATTATCATTAGTTGAAAAAACTAAGAAATTATCTAAGTTTGAATTTTTAACTTCCTGCAACAAATTAGCTTGAGAAATGGATTTTGTCCTAGTTTTAAGACGTAAGACAAATAGAAATATTAATAAAACAACATTACCTATGGCTAGAGCAGGAAGAATATTATCAAAACTTTGTAGTCCTAGCAAATTATTTTCTTTAAAATAAATTTCTAAAGGTGCGATAATAAAAAAGAACATAAGCCAAAAACTAATGTGGATTAATAATCCATAACTTGCATAATTATTTTTGCCATATTTTCTCGCAAATTTATGATTAACTGCTACTGTGCGCACTAGTGTATCTCCTTTTTTTATCAAGTTAACAAATACAACAAAACTGCTTATTTAGTTTGAGTTGAGATGAAAAATAATCTATAAATATTTACAGTTGCTATATTTTACACAATAAATAGCCCGCCAGAATTAGAACCAAGTAAAATTTTCTAGATAGAACTAACTAATCATGGATGATACGACACAATTTGTTTTCATATCAAAATCTAAAGATATAAATATCTTTTGTGCTATACTAAAATCAGTCAAAATCTCATACAAAGGAGAATATCTGTGGAATTTATTTTTTCTATTGCCATTTTACTTGGCTTCACTTTTTTGGGTGAACTTTTGCATGTTTTGTTGCCACTCCCTATTCCCGCAGCTATCTATGGGTTGTTACTTTTGTTTTTAGCACTTAATTTTAAACTAGTATCCGTAAAAAAGGTTAAGAAAACGGCAGGTTTTTTTATTTCTATCATGTCTATTCTATTTGTAGCTCCTGTTGTCAATCTTATGGATTCATGGCAAATTGTTGCAGACAACATCATCCAAATTATTGTAATCGTAGTTTTATCTACCATTATTGTATTTGCAATTTCTGGTAATGTAACCAAGTTAATGCTCAAAGGAAAGGAGTCTAAAAATGAATGAGATTTTAAGTCAAACTTCATTGTTTGCTATATTTTTAACTCTATGTGCTTTTGAATTGGGTCGTTGGTTACAAAAAAAGACAAAGCTTTCTGTCTTAAATCCAATTCTTACCTCTGCCATTATGATCATCGTTTTTTTATTGATTACAGGAGTAGATAATAGTGTTTATCAAGAAGGAGCTAAAACTTTTTCTTGGATGCTAACACCAGCGACGGTTTGTTTAGCAGTACCACTTTATGAAGAGGTGCAGATTTTAAAGAAAAATATACCAGCTATTATAGCAGGAGTAGCGGCAGGAACAGTTTCTAGCTTGGGTTTTATTGCTTTAATGTCTTGGTTAATGGAACTAGACCATAGTTTATATGTTTCATTGCTACCAAAAAGCATTACATCAGCAATGGCTGTAGTTTTAAGCGAGCAAATGGGTGGTTTAGCATCAATCACAACAATGATTATTGTTGTAACGGGTATCTTGGGTAGTGTGCTTGGCCCTATATTTTGCAAAATTTTCCGATTAAATGATGATATTTCAGCAGGTGTAGCCTATGGCACTTCCGCACATGTTATTGGAACGAGCAAAGCTGCACAAATCTCTGAGCTCATGGGAGCTGTAAGTAGCTTATCTCTAGTTGTTGCTGGAATTTTGACTGCACTTATTTTTCCGTTATTTGTTTAAAAATATAATTTGGATAATAAAGAATCAAAAAAAAACTATGTTCTAGCTTTAACACTACAACATAGTTTTTTATTAAATTAAAAGAAGATAATTAAAAGCAGAGTTACTCATCTTCGTATAATTTTTCAGGAATAAATCCAATGGGCACAGGTCCTGCAAAACCAAGCATCAAAAAATCTTCATCATAATTATTTTTCATACCATGTTTTTCGCCAGGTCTAGCAACGATAATGTCTCCTGCTTTAATAAGAACTTTCTTACCAGTTTCTGGAAAATAATCAGCTTGACCTTTTAAGACAACCCAAATATCATCTGCTGCTTTATGTGAATGGATAGGTAGCTCCTGCCCAGGATGCATACACCAAACAGCACAAGCTATAAAATCTGTTTCACAGAAGATAGTTTTCTTAGCTTCTGTATTGCAGTATTTATGGATATCAGGTATATGGAAGATCCTTGTAGGAAAGTCATCGCGACTTAAAGATTCTAATTCTTTCATGACTGCTATCTCCTATTCATTAATTATCATTTTCTATTAACAATATTCGTTGGTTCTCCTTTTAAGAAATTAATTGTATTATCAAAGGCAATTCCGGCTCGTAATACCATAGATTCGTCTGTTAAGAAGGCAACGTGTGGAGTTAAGACAGCATTTGGTGCACTCAATAATGGATAATCAGCAGGAAGTGGTGGTTCGCCATCAAAAACGTCGATACCAGCACCGGCGATAACACCATCTTCAAGTGCTTTAGCTAATGCAACATTGTCTACAACCGGACCACGAGCTGTGTTAATTAATACAGCTGTATCTTTCATCAACGCTAATTCTTTTTCACCAATAATGCCACGTGTAGAATCATTTAAAGGCAAGTGTAAAGATACAATGTCTGCTTCTTGTAATAATTCTTCTAGTGTACGGTATTCCATACCGACTTCTTTTGCCTCTGGATTTACACCAGAATCAAAACCGATTAATTTTGCCCCAAAAGCATGGAAGAGGCGGGCGGTCATCATTCCTATCTTACCGGTTCCAACAATACCTACAGTTTTGCCTAAAATTTCTCTACCTTGAATAGGACCAGGAAAATCTTTTGCACGAATATCTTCATTGCCTTGGGTAATTTTGCGATATACATCTAAGACTAGCCCAATTACCAATTCAGCAACTGCTTGATTTGCATAGCCTGCTGCATTGGACATCAGAATTTCATCACAACGTTTAGCATCAGCTAATGCGACATGATCAAATCCTGTAAAGGCAACGTTGATCAATTTGAGATTGTCATTGGCATCAATAGCCTGGGTAGGATATGGATTATTGGCAATCATAACAACGTCTGCACCTTGACTACGTTCTGTCAGTTCATCAGCATCTGTTGTTTTTTGATTGTAATAAACAAACTCATGGCCCAGATCACGGATGGGTTGTGCTAACTCTTCGATTACAGAGTCAGGAACGTTAAGTGGTTCAAGTAATTTTACTAGCATAATATCTTTTTCCTTCTAATAAATATTCTTGTAGATTGTATCATCCCGCTTTAAATGGGGCAATATTTAGTGTTTTCTTATTTGAGTTTACCTAAGAATTTGAAAAGGTTAATAGATTAAGTCATCGAAAATGTTACCTCATTAATCCACATGATAAATAGATTTTTTGTTTTTGAGAATCTAGTGGAATAGTAAAAGCAGATTAGTTATTAAAATCTTATGTTAATAATTCTAAGAAAAAATTAAATCAGAATTATTATTTAGTGCAAATAGCACAAAACTAACTCAAGTTTGACAGATTCTGTTAAGAAAATTACTATTTGAAAATAGTTAAAAAATTTTAACTAAAAATGAAAGTTTTAGTTAATTTAATAACATTAATTTAAAAACAGCAGAGATAAGATTGGTTTTAGCAATAATTAACAAATGAGGAAAATTTTATGGACAATCAAGAAATAAAAGACTTGATGGATTATTTTGATCAAAGTAAGATGTCACAATTTCAGCTCAAGCAAGCAGATTTTGAATTAAATTTCAAAAAGGATACAAAGTTTGTAGAGCAAACGATGTACAAGAATCAAGTAACTACTGAAGCTAGTTCTGCAGAGGATAAAGCAGCTGAAAATATCTTGGAAATTAAAACACCTTTAGTAGGTACATTTTACGTGGCTCCAGGTGAAGATGCTGACCCTTATGTACAAGTTGGTGACATTGTGGAAGAAGGTCAAACTTTATGTATTGTTGAAGCGATGAAAACAATGAATGAAATTCCTGCACCAGCTAAAGGGAAAATTGTTGAAATTATTCCTGAAAATGGTGAATTGCTAGGTTATGATTCGATCTTAATGATTTTGGATACAGACTATGTTTAAAAAAATATTAATTGCTAATCGTGGCGAAATTGCAATTCGCATAATGCGAACTTGTCGCGAGATGGGAATTGACACTGTAGTAGTCTATTCTACAGCAGATAAAGAAGCCTTGCATGTTCAAATGGCAACCGAAGCTTATTGTATAGGTGGGCCAATGGTCAAAGACTCCTATCTTAATCAACAAGCTATCTTGACCATAGCGCTTGCGACTGGTTGTGAAGCTATCCATCCTGGTTATGGTTTGTTATCTGAAAGAGCTGATTTCGCTCATTTAGTTACTGAATCGGGCTTAGTTTTTATTGGTCCAAAAGCTGAGACAATCTCTGCCTTAGGCGATAAGGCTAATGCACGTTCAATGATGCAAGCAGCTGGTGTGCCCGTAATTCCTGGTTCAGATGGTCCTGTAGATAATGCAGAAGAAGCACTAGAAATAGGCAAAAAAATAGGATTTCCAATTTTGCTTAAAGCATCTGCCGGTGGCGGTGGACGTGGGATGCGTTTAATAGAGGATAAGGCCGATCTACGTAAGTTGTTTTTGGAAGCTCAAGCAGAGGCTGAATCAGCTTTCGGTTCGGGTGAAATTTATGTTGAAAAATATATTACAAATGCCAAACATATTGAATTCCAAATATTAGCAGATAGACAAGGTGGTGTAGTTCATTTAGGGGATAGAGATTGTTCATGGCAACGTCGACGCCAAAAGATGATAGAGGAAACTCCTTGTACCACTTTGACACCGAAACTCCGTGCTGAAATGGGTGAGATGGCAATTAAAGCCATTAAATCTGCTAACTATGAAGGGGCAGGCACAGTGGAATTTATCTTGGATCAAGCAGGTAATTATTATTTCATTGAAGTCAACACTAGAATTCAGGTTGAGCATCCAACTACTGAAATGATTACAGGTATTGATATCGTACGTGAACAAATTCGGATTGCGAATGGTACACCTTTGATGTTTAAACAAGAAGAAATTGAATTTTCTGGTCATTCAATTGAGTGTCGAATCAATGCAGAAGTTCCTTCAGAAAACTTTAGGGCTTCACCTGGTACGATTACAAATTTTGTCATGCCTGGTGGTAGATCAGTTAGAATAGATTCTGCTGTTTATCCTGGCTGTGAGATCACACCCTATTACGATTCAATGTTGACTAAAATTATTGTCCACGGAAAAAACAGAGGTGATGCTCTTAGACGTATGAGACGTTGTTTAGAAGAACTGATTGTGGAAGGTGTATCGACTAATGTCGGTCTGCTTTATGTTTCACTCTATGATCTTAGCATGATTAAAGGTGACTATTTAACTTCAACCATGGAAGAAAATTTAGATGATTTATTAGGTTACGAATCAATGATGAGAATAGATGATGAACAAAGGAATATTAAACTTTAATTATGAAAAATTTATTTGATCTCAGGCGAGAACAACTAAAAAAGATTAACAAATTAACCCGTATGCGTGCGCCAGCAGAAAAGAAAGATTTCCCAGAAGATATGTTTGCAGGTTGCCCTGACTGTGGACATTCGTTTCCTAATCGAGTTTGGGAAGACTTTTTCTTTTGTTGCCCTGATTGTGGTTACCATGTCAGATTAGGTTCAGCTGATCGTCTGGCGATGATCATGGATGAAGGCTATAAACGCATAGATGCTCCAGCTAAATTTCGTAATCCAATTAATTATTCTGAGTATGAAGAAAAATGGCTAGCAGCAAAAAAGAATTCCGACTCGGATGAGGCTATTATTTTTGTCGAAGGCTCAATTTTTGATCAAGCTTGTGTAGTTGGAATCATGGATACTTCCTTTTTAATGGGATCCATGGGCACAATCGTGGGTGAGCGGATTGTTGCAGCATTCGAATACGCGACTAATAAACAACTGCCAGTAATAATTTTTACGGCAAGTGGTGGCGCCAGAATGCAAGAGGCAATCCATAGTTTGATGCAAATGAAAGAAGTCTCGGCAGCGGTTGGAAGATTTCAAAAAGCAGGTCAACTTTATATATCTGTTATGACAGATCCAACTACTGGAGGAGTCACTGCAAGTTTTGCATCACTTGGCAACATTATTTTAGCGGAACCAAGAGCTCTAATTGGTTTTGCTGGTCCGCGTGTGATTAAAGACACAATCCAGGAAGAATTACCAGAAGGCTTTCAACGTTCGGAACATCTCTTAGAAAAAGGTTTTATTGATGAAATAGTTGAACGTAAAGAATTAAAATTACGTTTATTTCAACTATTAAAATTTCATAATAATAAAAAAATCAGCCGTAACGATTTAGAAGAACAAGCTAAAGTAGAACTTAATTTGCCACAAATTAAAAAGAACGATTTGACTGCATTTGAGCGAGTCAAGCTTGCTAGAGATCCTGAGCGGATTTATCCAGCAGCAGTAGTAAAGTCACTTTGTCATGATTTATTTGAATTAAAAGGTGATCGTTATTTTGGAGACGATCCAACCATCAAAGGTGGTTTAGCTTATCTAGGTAATCTGCCAATAACATATATTTACACAGATAAAGGTGATGGTCTTCAAGGACAAATTGAAAACAATTTTGGCATGCCCCACCCTGAAGGTTATCGTAAGGCAAAGAGATTGATGGAACAAGCTGAAATTTTTGGTAGACCAATTCTCACAGTAATAGATACCCCAGGTGCTTATCCAGGTATTGGAGCAGAAAATCGTGGTCAGGGTGAGGCAATAGCTCAAAACTTACGTTTCATGAGTCAACTCTCTACTCCAGTTATTACTTTGATAACAGGTGAAGCTGGAAGTGGTGGAGCACTAGCTTTAGCGTGTGCTGATCGAGTTTATATGTTAGAGAATGCAGTTTATACAATATTATCCCCAGAAGGTTTTGCGACAATTCTTTGGAAAGATGTTGATCGAGTTGAAGAAGCAGCGGAAGTTATGAAACTGACTGCTTTTGATATGGTCGAATTTGGAGTTTGTGATCAAATTTTTAAAGATGATCTGACTGGTTTACAAGAATGTTTAATCAAAGAATTTAGTAAGATTCTGATAGGAAAAACAAACTAAGAACTTATTTTCTTTTTTAGATGGAGAAATGGAGAAAAAAATGGGAGTTAAATTAATAGCCTCCGCAACTTATTTACCTGAAAAAACCTTAACCAATTTTGACTTAGAAAAAATGGTTGAGACAAGTGATGAATGGATTCGTCAGCGGACTGGTCTTGTTTCACGTAGAATTGCGGACGATTCAGAAGAAGTTTGGGACTTAGCTTTGGAAGCTGGTAAGAAATGTTTGACTCAAATTTCGGAAGCAGATAAAAATCGGATTAAACTTTTAATTGTTGCAACTTCAAGCAATCTTCGAGTTGTACCTCACGTATCTTCAATGATAGTTGAACCACTTGGTTTACCTGAAGATATACTAGCTTTTGATCTTAGTGCAGGCTGTGCTGGTTTTGTTTATTCCCTATCTACAGTGATTCGTTTTTTGCGAGAAGGCGAACTAGCTTTAATTATTGGTAGTGAGAAACTTTCTTCCTATGTTGATTATACAGATCGTAGTACTTGTATTTTATTTGGTGATGGAGCTGGGGCTACAATCTGGGAATATTCAGATGAGGTAGAAGCTTATTATTCTAGCCAAACGATAACCAATTCAGAAGTATTGTATCGTAGGGAAGATAATGGAAAAGTACATATGGATGGTGCAGATGTCTTTAAATATGCTGTCAAGAATTTGCCAAACAGCATTGAAGATCTTACAAAAAAAGCTGGAATAGACATAGAGGAAATAGATTTATTTTTACTACATCAAGCAAATGAACGTATAATAACAAGTGTTGGTCGTCATCTTGGCTTAGACCAAGAGCGTTTTCCGGTACGTTTTGCAGAAGTAGGTAATACATCTGCTGCAAGTGTGCCGATTTTGATTGATCAACTTTGGACAGAAGGTCTATTAGAAAAAGCTAATAATATTCTAATCTCTGGCTTTGGCGCAGGATTTAGTATTGGCTCTGTATTACTGAAAGGAAACAATAACAATGTGGTTAAATCAAGAATTTGAACTTAAATATCCAATTATCTCTGGTGGAATGGCAAATATTTCAACTGCAGAATTTGCAGCGGCTGTTAGTAATAGTGGAGGACTTGGAATGGTTGGATCTGGTGCCTGGACAGCAGACCAAGTTAGAGCAGAAATTAGAAAAGCTAAAACTTTGACGGATAAAACTTTTGGAGTAAATCTAATGCTCATGAATCCTTATTCAGATGAAGTGGCTCAAGTAATAATCGAAGAAGAAGTTCCAGTCGTTACAACTGGGGCTGGTAATCCAGGTAAATATATAAAAGAATGGCAGGCTAATGGAGTTAGAGTTATTCCAGTTGTAGCTTCGCTAGTCCAAGCTCAAAGAATGGAATCCATGGGAGTAGATGCCGTTGTGGCAGAAGGTCAAGAAGCAGGAGGACATATTGGAGAAAATACATCGATGGTGCTCTGGCCCTTACTTGCACGTAACTTAGATATTCCAGTTATTGGCGCAGGCGGTATTTCAAAAGGTGAACATATTCTAGCTGGACGAGTATTAGGAGTAGACGGTTTTCAATTAGGAACTTTACTCTTAGCGGCTGAAGAATGTCCGATTCATGACGGATATCGTGAACAAGTAATTAAAGCAAGGGATTCTCACATTACCGTAGTTGGACGTGCTGGTGGCGGTTTACCTACAAGGATTATGAAAAATCCTTTAGCTCGTAAGTATGTATCTTTGGAAAGAAAGAATGCACCTACCGAAGAATACGAAAAAATCATGAATGGAGCTTTGAAAAAAGCAGTATTTGATGGTGATAAAAAAGATGGTTGCTTCATGATGGGCTTAACCGCAGCTTTAATTGATGAGATAAAACCACTTGACGATATCCTAGCAGAACTATTCAAGGAAGCTGAGGATCTATATCAAAAAATAAAAGCAGAGGATGTTTTAGCATGAAAACACTCTTTTTATTTGGTGGGCAAGGCAGTCAGTTGCCTGGTATGGGTTTAGATCTAATAAAATCTTTTCCTGAAACACAATACTTGTTTGACTATGTGGCTGAGCAAATTCCAGATTTGATGGATGTTCTGGAAAGTGAATCAGAAGATATTAATTTAACAAAATACACCCAGCCAGGAATTGCGCTTTTTGGAGCTGCGATGACTGAGATTTTAAAGCAACATGGTCTAGAACCGGATGCCGCTTTAGGATCTAGCATCGGTGAGTTTCCAGCTTTAGCTTCGCTTGGAGTTTGGTCAGCAATAGATATGCTAGATCTGGCGATTAAACGTGGCAGCCTTATGGCAGAGAAGTTAAAAATGCGACAGACATCTGGTAAAGAAGACGGTATGTCAGCAATTATTGGACTGGATTTTAGTCAGGTCGAGGCTGTGCTTGAATCAGAATCTGAATTCGAAAACGTTTGGATTTCTAATATCAATACAGATCGTCAAATAGTTCTGGCAGGTGCAAAAACAGAACTTGAGGAACTTGAACCAAAACTTAAGGAAGCTGGCTCAAGACGAATTGTTCCTTTAAAAGTAGAAGGAGCTTTCCACACACCAATTTTTACCAAAGAAGCTGAACAGTTTAGAAATGTTCTAGACAGCAAATCTGCTTACATTCCAGTTAGAAAATCTATATTCTTAAATCGCAGTGCGACTTCTTTAGCTGATCTTTATGAGCAAGAAGAAGATATGACTGGAACTGGTAAACAAACATTATCAAAAGTAATGGCTGAACAGATGTGTAATCCTGTTGAATTTTATCAATGTCAGCAAAAAACATTTGAACAAGAATTTGATCTTGTTGTAGAGATTTCAGCTAAGCCAGTTTTAGCATCATTGATACATAAAGAACTAAGAAAAATAAAACATGTTAAATTAGACTCTGCAAAAGCAGTTCAAGAGTTTTTGACAGAAAAAAATTTTAGGGAGTAAAAAAATGACAAAACAAATTATTTTAGTAACGGGTGGCGGAACAGGCATTGGGCAAGCAATTTGCGAAGAACTATCTAGAGACGATCGCTATATTTATATACATTATGGTAGTTCGGCTGATGGCGCCAAAGAGACTTTAGCTAAAGTTGAAGCGGCAGGTGGTTCAGGCGAAATTATTCAAGCTGATTTGGCTGATGATGATGCGTTGGCGGGTCTCATTGCTACTGTAAAAGAAAAATCAGATCGTTTAGATATCCTAGTGAATAATGCTGGAGTGACTGAAGATGCATTGCTCGTTAGGATGACAGATGAAATGTATGACAAGGTCATCCAAGTTAATCAAAAAGCAGTTTTTGTTCTCATGCGAGAAGCAGCAAAGATAATGATGAGTCAACGATTTGGTAAAATTATCAATATCATCAGTGTTGTAGGTTTACACGGCAACTTTGGTCAAACTAATTATGCTGCCTCAAAGGCTGCAGTTTTTGCTATGAGTAAAACGGTAGCAAAAGAATTAGCGACAAGAAATATCACAGTTAATTGTATAGCTCCTGGATTTATCGAAACAAAAATGACTGACCAAATCCCAGAAAAAATTACGGAAAAAATTAGAGCACAAATTCCAATGGGCGAATTTGGTCAACCATCTGATATTGCTAAAATGGCAAAATTTCTTGCAAGTTCAGATGCAGACTATATAACAGGACAAAGTTTCTCTGTTGATGGTGGCATGAATATGTAATTTCACGATGCAAAAACAACAAGATATCTCGTTTAAGGAAATAAAAATGAAAAAAAGAATTGTAATAACAGGAATTGGTCTTTTTACTGCACTTGGTCATACCGTAGAAGAAACATGGGCGAATGTAAGAGCTGGTAAAGTAGGAATTGATAAAATAACCAAATTTGATGATCCAAATATTAGAGCTAAAGTTGCAGCTGAAATAAAAAATTATGATCCCGAAGATCATTTTACTAAACGTGATGCGCGCCGCATGGACGCACTTACTCAATATGGTGTAATTGCAGCGCGTGAAGCATATAATATGGCAGAATTAGAACAATCACAATTTGATTCTAATCGTTTTGATATTATTCTTTCTACAGGAATAGGTGGACTTAACACCTTACAAGATACCCAAACTACTGGTTTACAAAAAGGTTTTAATAGAATATCGCCTTACTTTATTCCTATGAGCATAGGCAATATGCCAGCTGCATCCGTAGCGATGGAAATGGATTTACATGGTCAAGCTTTTGCTCCAATCACAGCCTGTGCAGGTGGAACTGATGCGATTGGGATTGCCTATCGCAACATCTTACACGGCTATTCCGATCTAGCAATAGCTGGTGGTGCAGAGAGTACAATTAATCAACTTGGTGTTGGAGGTTTTGCTGCACTAAGAGCCCTTTCAACTTCAGAAGATCCAAAACGTGCCTCAATTCCTTTCGATCAAGAACGAGATGGATTTGTTACTGGCGAGGGAAGTGGAGTATTAGTTTTAGAGTCATTAGAACATGCAAAGGCACGTGGTGCTAATATTATTGCCGAAATTGTTGGCTATCAGTCAACCTGTGATGGCTACCATATGACAGCCCCAGATCCAGAAGGAACCCAAGCAAAAAGAGCAATGCGAGAATGTCTTGAATTTTCAGGTAAAAAACCAGAAGACGTTGATTACATTAATGCCCATGGAACCTCAACTCCACTCAACGATAAAATTGAAACCGAAGTCATCAAAGACGTCCTCGGAGATCATGCTTACGATATAAAAATATCTTCTACTAAATCAATGTTAGGTCATGGACTTGGTGCGAGTGGTGGTGTCGAAGCTGCGATGACAGTTCTAACAATCCGTGATCAATTTATTCACCCAACTGCAGGACTACAAAAACCTGATCCAGAATGTGATTTAGATTATGTACCTAACGAAGGAATTGCTAGTCAAGTTAAGCTAGCGCTTAGTAACTCGTTAGGTTTTGGAGGTCATAACGCAACAGTAGCCTTTGCACAATATCAAGAATAATTTGAAATGAAAAGCAAGTGAAGAACATGATTACAAGATAATAGGAGCAGGAAATGTCATTAAAATTAGCAAGTCATGAAATAGAAAAAATCATCCCTCATAGATATCCTTTTCTTTTAATAGATAAAATAATTGAGGGAGAAATTAGCGAATATGCAGTAGGTATTAAACAAATAAGTCGCAACGAATGGTATTTCGATGGGCACTTTCCTGGTCAACCAATTTTGCCAGGGGTTTTACAATTAGAGATGATGGCTCAAGTTGGAGCTGTTGCATTTATGGCTCAAGAAGAAAATCAAGATAAACTTGCTGTTTTTGCAGGTGTCAAAAATGCAAAATTTACAAGACCAGTATCACCAGGCGATAGCCTCACAATCAAAACAGAATTTACAGGTCAAAAACTAGGTTTAGGTTTTGCCAAAGCCGAAATAAAAAGAGACGGTCAAAAAGTCAGTCAAGCAGAACTAACCTTTGCCCTCATAGATAAAAATCAATAAAAACAAAAAATCAAACAAGCAATAACAAAGGGTATGCAGACCAAACATTGGTGAGCTGCATGCCTTTTTTGGTTTGGGAAATTAAGAAAAGTACGGTATAAATTAATTTGTTATAATTGTCATAATAAATTATTTCAAAGGACCTTCTATGAACTATAAAGCTAAAAATTCTGCCAAGATAAACTCAGAAATTAATAATAAATCAGCAGCCAAGACTAACGAAACTGATAGTCAATCCGACATAAAGCAAGCAGTTGTAAAGTTCAACGAAGACCTTTACTTCATCAAAAAATTAGTTTTTTCTACAGGTGATTATTTCGAGGAAAACACCATTATAACTATTACATTTTATGCAGATAAGATGACAGTCAAAAAAGAGGATCTGTATCAAATTAAATATGTTGAAGATGAGATTATTGTAAACAAAGAAACTAGAGATAACTTCATCCGAAAACTTCAAAATTTGCACCTAGGTGAATGGAAATCACGCTATGACAATCTTTCTGTTCTAGATGGTACTCGCTGGAGCTTAGATTTATATTTTTCTAATGAACAACCAACAATCCACTTTGATGGTTCAAATGCTTATCCCTCCAATTTTGATGAGTTCTGTAGACTTATCAATTTATTAGCAGATTAAACAGATAGTTGAGCTAGAGGCACTGATAAAATAGTACTATCTATATTCATCTTGTTTTGGATTTTTTTAAAGGCGGTTGATAATTGATCTCTTAATCTATTATGTTTTTGAATTCTTATCAAAATCTTTTCTCGATAAGCTATAATTAATATTACGAAAAATAATTTTATATAATTTTATCTTTTAGAGGTGACAAATGATTACATCTGATGATGTTAAGAGAAGGCTATGGAATGGTGCTGAAACACTTCGCGGTTCAATGGACGCTAGTCGTTACAAGGATTACATGCTAGGTTTAATGTTTTATAAATTCTTAAGTGATAAAACTCTTAACGAAGTTAAACATCTTTTAGGTCAAGAAGACATCGCGTATGAAGAAGTTTTAGAGCAATATGAAGAAATATATATAGAAACAGGAGATGGTATCCTTGAGCTTATTTTGCAAAATATCGGTTATGTAGTAGAACCTGAGTACTTATATCACAGTTGGCTTCGAGATATTAATTCTGGAAATTTCGAAGTACAAAAAGTTACAGATTCTTTTAGTAACTTTGAAAGAACCATGGAATCAAAAGCTAATTCAAAAGAATTTTCAGGACTATTTTCTACCTCCTCTTTGGATCTTTCGGATACAGCTTTAGGTAGTAATTTAAATGAACGATCAAAAAATATCACAAGTCTGATTTTGCTTTTTGCAGATCTTGACATGGTGAGATTACAAGAGAGCGATATTCTCGGTGATGCATATGAGTATCTGATTGGGATGTTTGCGATGGAGTCAGGAAAAAAAGCCGGAGAGTTCTATACTCCTAGACAAGTGTCTGAAGTAATGGCTCAAATCATTACTGAAAATCATGATATTTCTTCCATATATGACCCCACAGTTGGATCAGGTTCGTTACTATTGACCGTTGGAAATAAATTGAATAAACGAAGTAAAAGAAATTTGTATTATTATGGCCAAGAAAAGAATACTTCAACTTACAATCTAGCCAGAATGAATTTGATTCTTCATGGAGTAAGACCTGAACGGATGTCTATTAAAAATGGAGATACTTTGGCTGAAGATTGGCCAGAAGACCCAGATAGACCAAGTGAAGGTGCCTTATTTGATGCAGTAGTTATGAATCCACCTTATTCCTTAAGCAATTGGAATCGAGCTGATCTTAAAGTCTTAGATCCACGTTTTGAAACATTTGGAGTTTTGCCTCCTAAATCAAAGGGTGATTATGCTTTTCTAATGCATGGCTTATATCATTTAAAGCAAGATGGGATTATGGCTATTGTCCTACCACATGGAGTCCTGTTTAGAGGAGGTACTGAAGGGGAGATTCGAAAGAGACTTTTAGAACGAAATAATCTAGATACGGTGATTGGTTTGCCCTCTAATTTATTTACAAACACAGGTATTCCTGTTGTAATCCTGGTTCTAAAAAAGAACAGAGAACTATCTGAACCTGTTCTTTTTATTGATGCTTCTGAAAACTTTATTAAAGAAGGGAAAACAAACAAACTACGAGAAAAAGATATAGCTAAAATTGTTGATACTTATGTTGATCGGTTTGAAGTTCCTGGTTTTAGCCATCTGGCAACTAGAGATGAGATTGCTGAAAATGACTGGAATCTAAATATTCCTAGATATATATCTTCTCATGAAAAAGAAATTCCACAAGATGTAGATGGACATTTATACGGAGGAATACCTTTAAAGAATATCAAAGATTTAGAAATTCTAAATACAATTCTACCTGAAACATTAAAAAAATCATTTGATGAAATAAGGCCTAATTACGTAAGTTTAAATAAATCAATAGAAGATTTAGAAGATGAAATTTTAACTCATCCCGAAATATTAGCAAAAAAATCTGAATTAAAAGAACTAGGAACCTCTTATATCAATGGGTATTGGGATAAATTAAGAGTAGTAGAAGTTGATACTGACTTTAATGAAATTAAAGAACAAATGCTTGATGAGATCAAATCTCTTTTGAATGAATATGAATTCGTTGATATATATGATGGCTATCAAATAATAGCTCAAGTCTGGGAAGACCACATAATGACAGATCTTGAAATGATTGCAGAACGTGGTTTTTATCAAGCTGGACGTAATTTAGAACCTAATATGGTAACTAAAGGCTCCGGTGCAAACAGACGTCGAGAACAAGAGGGATGGAAGGGAAGTTTAATTCCCAACGAGCTTGTCGCTGATAGCCTGTTTCAGTCTGAAATAGATCAGATAAATAAATTAGAGTCAGAACTCAATGAAACTCAATCAAATATTGATGAGCAAATAGAAGAAGCCAAGCAAGAAGATACATCTGAAAATAACGCTTTGTTTGATTATTTGCGTAAAGACGCTGATGGTGAACCAGGCAATGCCTTCACAAAATCAAAAATCAATAAAGCAATAAGAGAACTTGATGAAGATAGTGAAGAATATCCGTATGTAAAACTAGTGAAAGACTTGGAGGATAAAAAAACTAGACTAAATAGAGAAATTAGAAATGCATACGAAGATTTAGATAAAGCAGTAGAAGAACAAATCCCAGAATTATCTGATGACCAGATTAACGAGCTGGTTTATGAAAAGTGGTTCTCTCACTCAATTCAAGCGATAGTAAAACTGATAGATGATCCACTAAAGGAAGAAGTAGATACAATCAAGCTGCTGAATGACCGTTATACTGAGACTTTAGATGATTTGGATGAACAAATTACTCAGTTAACAAAAGAACTTCAAGCGATGATGGAAGAACTGGTGATTACAGATGAGTAAGCAAAGAAATAACATTCCAAGAAGACGATTTAGAGAATTTGTCGATGCACCCGCTTGGGAACAGCGTGAGTTGGGGGAGATCGGTAATACTTATAATGGACTATCAGGGAAAACAAAAAAGGATTTTGGTCATGGAGATGCTCAATATATAACCTATTTGAATGTTTATCAAAATGATGCAATTAATCCAAATCAAGTAGAAAAAACTCCGTTAGATCCTAAGCAAAACAAAGTTAAGAAAGGTGACATTTTTTTCACAACATCATCTGAAGTTCCTGAAGAGGTGGGGATGGCGTCAGTTTTGCATAAAAATTTAAAGAATACTTATTTGAATAGTTTTTGTTTTGGGTTTAGAACCTTTGGAACATGGCATCTTAGTTTTATGTCTTCTATCTTACAGTCTGAATTTTTTAGGAAACAGGTTGTTTTGCTTGCACAAGGAATTTCAAGATTTAATATTTCCAAGAAAAAGATGATGGAGGTGTCACTCACTTTTCCGAGTTACAAAGAGCAAAAGCAGATAGGAGCTTTCTTTACGATACTCGACAACCTTATCAC
>JGI24707J26582_10000252_pt1 | contig 40057 bp, 36 predicted proteins | sample BioPla1DNA1_FD_26582 | JGI IMG/M metagenome (IMG submission 26582)
CCGGAGAAGGACCGTCCCCTGGATACAAGAGTTCCCGAAAGAGAGTGATGATATGGACAAGCTGAACAGAAACGAAAGGATATCCGTGCTGCAGCGGATACTGTGTGAATCGCCCGGAAAGGTCTTCACTCTGGGCTATTTTGCAGATATGCTCAATTGTGCCAAATCTTCAGTCAGTGAGGATATCGATATCATACGCAGCTCGCTGGAAAAAACCGGTGCAGGCACCATCGAAACGATACCGGGCGCTTCAGGCGGTGTACGCTACATACCGCTGGCATCGGGCGATGCAGCATTGAAACTGGCTGAGAGGCTCAGTGCGGAGCTTTCAAAAAAGGAAAGGATACTGCCCGGTGGCTATCTGTATATGCTCGACGCCATTTATGATCCTGCGACAGTTTCCGAGGTCAGCAGGGTTTTTGCCGGCCATTTCTACGGCAAGGCTGTCGACTATGTCATCACTGTCGAGACAAAAGGAATACCGCTGGCGTTCATGACGGCGGCATATCTCAGCAGGCCCCTTGTGATAGCACGCCGCAACATCGAAGCCACAGACGGGGCTTCTGTGAACATCAATTATGTTTCAGGTTCATCAAACAGGATACAGACCATGGTTTTGTCGATGCGGTCACTGAGGCGCGGTTCGCATCTGCTTTTCATAGATGACTTCATGAAAGGCGGCGGGACGACAAAAGGCATCCTGGAACTGGCAAGAGAATTCGATTGCCAGGTCACCGGAGCTGGTGTGCTTATAGAAACAGCCATGCCGGACAGAAAACTGCCCATCGATTATTTTTCGCTCCTGACGCTTTATGGCGTCGACGAAGCCGCTGGTATAACGGATATCAGACCCAGCCGCATGGTCGGGTAAAAGGCTCAAATCCCAGATGTGGACATAGACCGCCATGTGACGACAGGCAAGCGCTATTGTTGCCAAAAAAAACAAATAGCGGGCAAATAAGAAGGAAATTATCATTTTGTATAGAATATATAATTTACACATTATATTGGGAAGGTGGTAGCATAAATGGAAATCACAGATGTCCGCATCCGGAAAATCGACGTTGAGGGGAAGATGAAGGCGGTCGTATCAGTAACTTTTGATAATGAATTCGTAGTGCACGACATCAAAGTTATTGAGAGCCAGAATGGGATGTTCATAGCGATGCCCAGCAGAAAGACCCCCGACGGGGAATTCAAAGATATTGCGCATCCTATCAATGCTGTCACACGAGAAAAAATTCAGAAAGCTATCCTGGAGAAATATTTTGCAACAACAGCTGCTGCTGAGGAACCAACAGCTACTTCTGAAGAATAATTGGATAAAAGGGGCACTTTGAACAGAAGTGTCTTTTTTATTATGTGGAATTTTTGTGGAATTATCGAGTTGAAATAACATAATAAAAGTGTGATAATATATGCGGGTCTGAAAGGAATCGCATGTATGGAAAATGTGACTGCACTTATCCTCGCGGCTGGCGAGGGAAAAAGGATGAAATCAGATAAAGCCAAGGTGCTGCACCAGGTCTGCGGCAAGCCCATGATCGAATGGGTATATCAGGCTGCACGCGATGCAGGGGTCGGTAAATGCGTCCTTATCGTTGGTCACAGGGCAGAACAGGTGATAGAATATATGGGCGCCAGGGCTGAATATGTGATGCAGGAGCAGCGCCTCGGGACGGGACATGCTGTACAGCAGGCCCGCAGCTACATGCAGGATGAAGGGTACATACTGATACTTTATGGAGACACACCTCTGATCACCTCAGGAACGATAAAAAAAGCGATGGAGTGCATCAAAAATGAAAAGGCCGATGCAGTGGTCATTTCCGCGGATCTGGAGGATCCTGCCGGATATGGCCGCATTGTGAGAGACAGCGGAGGTAGTTTTAAAAGGATTGTTGAGCATCGGGATGCAAGTCCTGCCGAGAAGAAAATAAAGGAAATAAATTCCGGAATGTATATCTTTTCAGCGAGGGAACTGGCGGATGCATTGCAGTTGTTAAAGAATGACAATGACCAGGGAGAGTACTATCTGACGGACACTTTGGAAATAATGCTTTCAAAAGGTCTTACAGTTACCGTGTACAAAGCACAGGACAGTGATGAGGTACTGGGAGCAAATGACAGGGAGCAGCTTGCACGAATTGAATCGATATTGGCGAGAAGGCTGGAGAAGGCATGGTGAATGAGAAGTGTCACGCATGCTCAGGGATGTCGCGCATGGGCAGAGAATATTACGCGCTTCAACGAGAAAACAATGATGGAAACATCATTTTTATTTTCATATAAAAAGGAGTATGGTTATGAATCTTCACGGCAAGGATATCAAGATCTTCGCAGGGAACTCCAACAAACCCCTGGCCAAGGAGATCGCTGAAAGGATCGGTCTGCCGTTGGGTNTGGCAACAGTCGGGAAATTCAGCGATGGTGAAACCTGCGTGAATATAGGCGAAGTCGTCAGAGGCTCAGATGTTTTTGTGATACAGTCCACCTGTCCGCCTGTAAATGATAATCTGGTTGAGCTTCTGGTCATGATCGACGCTCTGAGGAGAGCTTCAGCCGGCAGGATCACAGCGGTCATGCCGTATTTCGGCTATGCCCGCCAGGACAGGAAAGCGCGGGCCAGGGANCCGATATCGGCCAAGCTCGTTGCAAACCTGATCACCACTGCCGGAGCGGACAGGGTATTGACTATGGACCTGCACACGCCGCAGCTCCAGGGATTCTTTGACATACCGCTGGATCATCTGCTGGGAGTGCCGGTACTGGCGAAATATTTCCAGGAGAAATATCCTGATCACGAAGATATGGTGGCAGTATCCCCGGATGTGGGCAGCGTGACCCGCACCAGAAAATTCGCCGAGTGGCTGGAGATCCCGATAGCCATTATCGATAAGAGAAGGCCAAAGGCAAATGTNAGTGAAGTAATGAANGTNATCGGTGACATAAAGAACAAAAGAGTAATACTCATCGATGACCTTATCGATACGGCAGGTACTGTTGTGAATGCGGCAGATGCACTGATGGAAATGGGAGCAAAGGAGGTTCATGCCTGCTGTACCCATGGAGTGCTGTCCGGCCCGGCATTTGAAAGGATAGAAAAATCACCTATCAGAGAACTGGTAATGCTCAATACGATACCGCTTCCCGATGACAAGCCGACGGATAAGATCACATCGCTGTCGATCGCTTCCATATTTGCAGAGGCCATTGAGAGGATTTATGGGGATATTTCCATCAGTACGCTCTTTACTCAGAAGGAATAAGCATACCGGGGGTGCTGTGTTGGATAAACTGGCTGTCATCGTCGGTCTTGGGAACCCGGGAAGGAAATATGAGGACACAAGACACAATGTGGGATATATGGNCGTAGACCTGATCGCGCAAAAATATGGTATAAAGGTGAACCGACTCAGGCACAGGGCGCTGACCGGCGACGGCAGGATAAACGGGCAAAGGGTACTTCTCGTCAAGCCGCAGACATTCATGAACCTCAGCGGAGAGAGCGTACGGGACATTGTGGAATATTATAAGCTTCCGGTGGAGAACCTGATAGTTATATATGACGATGCCGATCTGCCGNCCGGAACACTCAGGATACGCCCGAAGGGCAGCTCAGGCACGCATAATGGCATGAGATCGGTTATATACCAACTGAAGTCCGACGGCTTCCCACGGGTCAGGATAGGCATNGGGCGGGCTCCTGAAGGATGGGATCTTGCTGACTATGTCCTGAGTAAATTCAGCAGTGATGAAGCGGATGTGATGGCAGATTGCATCAGCAGGGCAGCAGAGGCAGCAGCGGTGATAGTTACGGACGGAATAGAAGCGGCTATGAACAGATATAATGGAGAAAGACAGACTTAGGCAGGATCAGGGATTTTATGCTGAACTTTATTGAACCGCTTCTGGAAATGGAAGAGTACAGGCGGATACTGGCTGATGTCCGGGATTATAAACGACCTGTAAGCATCACAGGGCCTTCTGAGTCGCAGAAGGCCCATGTTTCGTATGCCCTTTGCCGTCATAGCGGTATGAAGGGTGTTTTTGTCGCGTTCAATGAAATGCAGGCCAGAAGGCTGTTTGAAGATTTNACTTTCTTTATGGGCGATGACGTTCTCTTCTTTCCTGCTAAGGAAATCATGCTCTATGATGTAGAAGCCAAGAGCTATGACACGATATATCGGAGATTGGCTGTACTCGACAGGATAAGCCGGGGAGATTACAGCTTCGTAGTCACTTCTATTGAAGCCGTTTCTCATAAAATGCTGCACCCAGAGGCAATGATGCAGCATGTGATCACTATAAACATCAACAGCCGCCTGGATCCGGAGGAATTGATCCGAAGACTTACAGTTGCCGCATTCGAAAGGGTGGAATTTGTTGAAAAAAGAGGACAGTACGCTGTCAGAGGCGGCATAGTCGATATATTCCCTGTGGATGCGGACAATGCCGTCAGGATCGAGTTTTTTGGCGACGAGATCGATTCGGTAAGATGGTTCGATGTAAATACCCAAAGGTCCATTGAGCGGGCTGAGAGCGTCAGGATCATCCCTGCACGGGAAATGATATTCGACAACGCCAAAAGGTCTGAAGTGATAAGTACTGTAAGGAGCGACGCTGAAAAAATCGGGAGGAAATCCCCTGATCTGATCCGCAAAATAGAAGCGGATATGGAACGATTTGAGGAATCATGGTATTTTCCCGGCATCGACAGATATATACCTTATATTGCTGATGAGCCTTATTCACTGCTGGATTATGTGGGGGACGGAGCGCTGATTTTCATGGATGAGCCTGCAAGACAGAAACAGCGCCTTGACAACCTGCTGCTGGAGCATGAAGAGATATGCAAGGCACTCATCGAAAAGGGCAGTCTGCTTCCCCGGAGCACCAGCATGTATTTTGACCATGAATCGATATATTCGGCCGTTTCGGCTGGAAAACCCGTATATATGAATACTGTGTCCGCTGACAATATCGTGCCGGAGAAATCTCGTGTACACAGCATCTCCTGCAGGACGATCGGATCATTCCAGGGCAGCATGGATATACTGACAGAGAACCTTTCTGAATGGAAGCGGAGCAAAAGCAGGGTGCTTGTGCTTTCAGGCACCAGGGGGCGTGGTGAGCGGCTGAGGGATTCGCTGTCGGATAACGGGATCGAAGCCGTCTATATGGACCGCGTTACTGATGCCATTCTGCCCGGTCAGGTCATCATCACCCGCGGCAGTCTCCACAAGGGCTTCGAATATCCGGGCATAGGGTTTGTTGTGATAAGCGATGACGAGATATTCGGCCGGGACAGGAAAAAATCCGCAAAAAGCACCAGCAAATACAAAGGGCGTCCCATCAGCATTTTCACCGAATTATCGGTGGGTGATTATGTGGTCCACCAGACTCATGGGATAGGACAGTATATCGGTTTGGAGAAGCTGACGGTAGAAGGCATCAAAAAGGATTATCTCAAGATCAGATACCAGGAAGGCGCATTCCTTTATATCCCGACAAATCAGATGGATCTGATCCAGAAATATATCGGAACCGAAGGAAAACAGCCCAGGGTCAGCAAGCTCGGCGGTTCGGACTGGCTCAGGACCAAGACCAGGGTGAAGGAATCGCTGAGAAAGCTGGCGGAAGAGCTTATAAAGCTGTATGCTCAAAGGTCGGCGCTGAAGGGCTTTGAGTTTTCAAAGGACACTGTCTGGCAGAAGCAGTTTGAAGAGCAGTTCCCTTACGAGGAGACAGAAGATCAGTTAAGGTGCATAGAAGAGATCAAGCAGGATATGGAATCCGGTAAGGTCATGGACAGACTGCTTTGCGGGGATGTGGGATATGGAAAGACCGAAGTGGCCATCCGCGCCATTTTCAAGGCAGCTATGGACGGAAAGCAGGTGGCCTATCTGGTTCCGACCACTGTACTGGCCCAGCAGCATTACAACAATTTTGTCGAAAGGTTCAAGGATTTCCCTGTGAGCGTTGAAATGCTGAGCCGCTTCAGGTCCCGGACTGAACAGAAACGGATACTCAAAGATGTGAAAGCCGGGAGGATAGACGTGCTGATCGGTACACACCGGCTTATCCAGAAAGATATCCAGTTTAGGGATCTGGGACTGCTGGTCATCGATGAAGAGCAGAGGTTCGGCGTTTCCCACAAGGAGCGCCTGAAAAACCTGGCCCCTGAGGTCGACGTGCTGACCCTCACGGCGACGCCGATACCAAGGACACTGCANATGTCGCTGACGGGGATAAGGGACATAAGCGTCATAGAAGACCCTCCGGAGGAACGGTATCCGGTCCAGACCTATGTAATGGAATACAACAGGGATGTCATCAGGGATGCGATCATCAGGGAGCTGGCCAGACAGGGACAGGTATTTTATCTGTACAACAGGGTCAGGACAATAGAAGCCAAGGCCTCAGAGGTGCAGGCGATGGTTCCGGATGCAAGGGTGGTCGTCGCGCACGGACAGATGAGCGAGAGAGAGCTCGAGGATACTATGATGAGCTTCATAAAAGGTGACTTCGATATTCTGGTATGCACGACGATTATCGAGTCGGGGCTCGACATGCCCAATGTCAACACCATCATTGTAGAAGATGCAGACAAGATGGGACTTGCCCAGCTTTACCAGCTCAGGGGGAGAGTGGGGCGTTCCAACAGGCTTGCCTATGCTTACATAACATATAAGAAAGACAAGGTCATTTCGGAAGTGGCGGAAAAAAGGCTGCAGGCCATAAAGGAATTCACAGAACTGGGATCCGGCTTCAAGATAGCAATGCGAGATATGGAGATACGTGGTGCAGGTAATCTGCTGGGGCCTGAGCAGCACGGTCATATGGAATCTGTCGGCTATGACATGTACTGCCGGCTCCTGGACGAGGCGGTCAGGGAGCTCAGGGGTGAGCCGCTGCGGAAGGTGGAGACAGAGGTCACCATTGACTTGAACATAGATGCATATATAGATGATTCCTATATAGGAGTCGAAAGCAGAAAGATCGAGATGTACAAAAAAATAGCTTCGATAGATGATGAAAATGATGTGCTCGACATCGAGGACGAACTGACCGACAGGTACGGTGATATACCTGCTCCCGTGAGAAACCTGATCACTGTGGCTTATATCAAGGCACTTGCCCGGTCTCTCGGCATATTTTCCGTGACAGAAAAGAAAGATACTGTCATTTTCGGTTTTTCGGACAACAAAAATATCAATTTCCAGGTGATCGCAAAGGCTGCAGAGAAGTACAGGAGACAGCTGCTGTTCAGCGCGGGGGCCTCTCCGCATCTCGTGTACAGAAAACCTCAGGTCAGCGGGGAACGCCTGGCTGACAATATTAAAATTTTGTTACAGGACCTAAAAAGCTATGATACAGGCTGATTATCTATTATAATGTAAGTTGACATTACTGCAATCTTTCGTAAACTGAAAGAGTGTTTTTGATATTGTATTATGAGGAGAGATAAATTTGAACAATAACGACACAAAAAAGGGCACCGGCGGTACACTGACCGAAGAAAAAACGGGGATGCCGATATTTGCCAAATATGGTCTGATCGCCGCGGCAATCATCCTGGTCATTGCAATAGGCTTGGTCATATATTTCAATGCGGCACCGAAAATAGTTGCAACGGTCGACGGCGAGAAGATAACAGAGGCAGAGTTTCTGTACTATCTTGACCTTCAGAAACAGTTCATGTATGAAAGTGCACTGTATCAGGATCCCAGCATCACCGAAGAGACATTCTGGGCAACGAAGATCGGCGGTGAAGAGCCCGTCGAGGTGGCAAAGAAAATGACACTGGAGGGTCTGAAGAATATCAAGGTCCAATACAGGAAGGCAAAAGAAGCAAANATTAAGCTGACGAAAGATGAGATAGCCAATATCGACAGTGTCCTNGAAATACAGGTGATCCAGCCCATGGGCGGCGGGAACAGGATCAAGGCCAACAAGGCAGTAAAGGAGCTGTACGGATTCGGCATAGACGATCTGAAGGATATCCAGGTACAGGCATCNATGGTACGGAAGTACCAGATGGATGAAATAGAGAAGATAACCGATGCAGATATCGAAGACTACTATGCAAAGAACACTGATGCGTTCAAAGCGGATACGAGATACAGATATGGAACAGAAGAAGCGGTATGGGCGAAGCACATCCTGATCACCGTGGGCGAAGATGCTTCACAGGAAGAAGAGGATGCGGCACTGAAAAAAGCAGAAGAACTTATAGAAAGGCTTAAGGACGGAGAGGATTTCGCAACTCTGGCCAGNGAGAATTCTGAGGACGGATCGCGCCAGTGGGGCGGTGACTATCTTTTTGGAAAGGGAAAGATGGTCGNGGAGTTCGAGGAAACCGCATTTGCACTTGAACCGGGCCAGTTCACAGAAGAGCCTGTCAGGACACAGTTTGGCTATCATATAATCAAGCTTGAGGAAAAATACGGCGAGGGTGAACCCGCAAGCNTGAGATGTGCAAAAGAGTACGTGGAATTCGGCTCTGAATACATCTTTGAACAGAGGATAAATGAGCTGGTGGACAAAGCAGATTTTAAGATCGAAAATTCTGTTTACAGTTCAATAAAATAGATNCGNACGATATCAGCGCATATGAGAGCTGCCAGAAATGGCAGCTCATTGTTTTTCTGCAGGNCATTGCAGAGTTTTTTCACAAATCGCCTCATATGTATAAAACTCCAATAAACAATGAATACTAAAAAAGCAATGCGAAACAATTCTGTTAAGGAGGTAAAGACATTGAAGGCAACCGGTATCGTGCGGAGAATTGATGATCTTGGCAGGGTAGTGATACCTAAGGAGATTCGACGGACATTAAGGATAAGAGAAGGCGATCCTCTGGAGATATTCACCGATAAAGAAGGAGAAGTAATACTGAAAAAATACTCTCCTATNGGGGAACTGGGTGATTTCGCCGCTCAGTATGCAGAATCGATACACAAGACCAGCGGACATATAACCTGTATAGCTGACCGGGACATGATCATTGCAGTTTCAGGAGCATCCAAAAAAGAGTTTCTTGACAAGTCACTGAGTGCAGAAGTGGAAAAGATCATAGAAGAAAAGACGACTTTAGTGGTCAAGTCTTCCGAGGACAAGAGCATATCCATACTGGCTGACGAAGGAAACGAAAGAAAGTACGTGGCGCAGGTAGTTTCGCCCATCATCGCGGAAGGCGATCCGATCGGAGCGGTGATGATATTGTCCACGGAACCCGGCACCAGGATGGGAGAAGTCGAAGCAAAGCTGGCACAGTCTGCAGCGGGGTTTCTTGGGAAGCAGATGGAGCAGTAATATAAATGACAAATGATACATCAGTAAAAAACGGCAGAAGAAGAATGTCTGCTGTTTTTTATTACAACAAAATTACTNTATCGTGACATCAGCGCCATAGCAGAGGTTTTTATGCTATAATTTTGCCGGACCGCGGGGAGAGTTCACAGATCTGTATTTCACTACCGTGAAGCCGGAGTCTGGAGCATCAGCATCCTGGCGGTCAGGACAGGATGGGGTACATATGCAGTTTGACGCTATAAATGCGAGAATATCAAGCATACGCGACGACGCTGAAGAGACGGGAAGGTTTGTGGAGGAATACAAGCCTTTTTATTGCGTCATGCACAGAAAAAGTCACCGGCAGATTTGTAAACTACGGAAGCGATGATGAGTTGAGCATCGCCATGATTGCATTCGTTGAAGCCATCAGATCATTTGACAGTTCCAAGGGCAATTTTTTCTCATTCTCCCGAAATGTTATCAAACGCAGGCTCATCGAAAATCAGGACCTGATGCATAAGAAGCTTGACCAGGGAGTAATGCTGCTGCTCACCAGGGCCGTCGAACAGGGGTATCTNAGCGGGGATGCTGATGATCCGCAGGGGGTACANGATATGCCTGGCGGCAGCGCTGGGCCGCAGACCGGAGCCGTACAGACTCCGGATGAAGAACAGCCGTCAGAGGGAGNCACCCATTCCGCGGGTGGCGGGGGTGAAGCANAAAACGACAGGAAAGACTCAGAAGGGACAACGGATCCATCTCAGCTGACTGAAGNANATACAGCCGGACAATCAGAGAAACAGCCCGCCGNCGGCAGCAAACTGAACAATGCGGTTTTGCTCACCGTGTCGAGCAGNAATGCCAAAAAAACCGGCACNCTGAAGANGATAATACAGGATACGACAGCCAGAGAGCTTGACAAAGGCAGGGTCGACTCGAAGGTACTCGTGGGCGAGACCAGTGTAAAACAGCGACAAGCTGCTCATAAGCTCGGTGTCACACCTGGTAAGCTGGTGCTGATCGAAGAAGCTTCCCGCAGTTTCTCAGAAGCCGATTTCGAAAAAATGAAGAATACTGCTGTGAAGGATCTGCTGAAAATGGTCATGGATAAAGACGAGAACAAGCATATGCAGGGACCCGGAGAGAAGAAGGCAGATGAACCGAAGAAAGAAAAGCCGGAGCCCGGTGCTCCAGGCAAAGACAGGAACAGCGCCAGGGACAATGCTGGAGACACAGTAAAAAATAAAGATAAAGACAAGGATAAAGATAAAAGTAAAGCCGGCCCCAACACCGGAAAAGCCGACAACAGGAATATCGGCAAAAACACTGACAACAACAGCAGGCACGGCGACAGCAAGCCGGGAGGCGTACAAGGCGGATCCCCGAAGGAGGACAAAAGCAGGGACAGCAAAACCGGCCCGGGAGCAGTTGGGAACAATGACAAGAAAGGCGGCAATAATAACGGAAAGAGCATTGGTGCCGACAAACAGAAAAATAACAGCAAAGAGACAGCCAGTACAAAAAAGAACCAGCCTGGCTGGGACGACATAAAAAAAGCTCTTGAAAAGCAAAGCGAGGAACTGAAAAAGGAAAGAGAACGGCTCAGAGAAGACCTGCTCCGGCAGATAACCGGCAATAAGAAAAAGGACAGCAATGTCCCCAATGGTCCGGGCCGCAACGGATCGGATGCAGGGAAAGACAGCAGGGACAACAAAGCTAAAAACGACAAGGGCAATGAAAAAGATAGAAAACAGAAAGACAGCGGGAAGAAAAGATGAAGCCATCGACCTGAATTGCAAAAATTCAGCAAATACGCATACATACTTACGCCGGACACGCTCCGGCGTGATGGGCCAAAGCATGTAAGCAAACTGAATCGATAGGTTTTTGCAGGATCGTGTCAGAAAGTTTTTATGGCGGCATAACGCAAAATGACATAAAAACCTGTTCCTCTCAGCTATAATCGGGGATACGGGAGGGACAAGAGATGAAGATGACCGCTGTACAAATGAGTAAAACGAGCTATCTGCTAAAGCTCATCAATAAACTATTCCTTCAACGAAACAAGATCCTGCTATTCCTTACGACAATTTTGATTTCAGGCAGCANCATATCCGGTGCGATCCCACTGGGAGCAGTATTTTTTGCTGCTTGCTGGAGTGCAGCTGTCCCGAGGCTCATGGTATCTGCTGCTGTAATACTGGGAACTCTGCTTCCTGGATCTTTCGGGCTTGTATATATGAACGCCGCATGCATGCTGCTATTCTGTCTTTTATCGATCCCGCTGAAGGACACCGGCGCAAAAATCAATGCCAGGGCTGCATTCACGGTATTTATCTCTATACTGGTGCCACATCTGGTGCGCTCAGGCATTTGGGGATTTCTGCTTTATGATATTCTGAAATCGATTTTCTGTTCATTCATATCTTTTGTATTCTATTTCATATTCAGGTTTTCCGTACCAGTCATCTCCGGTATGGTCAGGAAAGCCGTGCTTGACGGCGAGGATGCAGTCAGTACAGGCATCACTGCGGCACTGGCCGTTTCAGGATTCGGAGCGCTGCAGTTGTTTGGATTTTCGCTGAAGAATATTTTTTGCGTGCTGCTGGTGCTGTTTTTCAGCTTCAAATGCAGCGCGGGAGCCGGAGCTGCCACCGGGGCGGCGGCAGGTCTTATCGTCAGCGCTTCTTCGGGATTTACCCCGTCCACTGCAGGCACCTATGCCCTGTGCGGCCTGCTGGCTGGCATTTTGAGNAAGCTTGGAAAGGCCGGTTCAGCACTCGGCTTCATATTGGGAAGTATGATCCTCGCCATATACTTCAATGGGGCAGCAGAATCAACGCTCTATCTCAGAGATATACTGGCTGCCTCCGTGGTTTTTTTCATCGTGCCGGAAAAACTGACAGACCGTGTTACGGCTCCGTTTGCCGGAAGGTCGGCTGTGCTTGCTGACAGCAGGAGCTATTCCCGCAGGATCAGGGATCTGACGGCGGAAAGGCTNAGGAAATTTGCAGCAGCATTCATGGCATTATCCAGGACTTTCGGGGAGATGGCGCAAACCAGTGTTCCTTCGGAAAAGCATGACATAAACGTACTGTTTGACAGAGTGGCGGACAGGATCTGTCGGGACTGCAGTCTGTGTCTGCACTGCTGGGAACGCAGCTTTTATGATACATACCAGGTGATGTTCAGGATCGTTGAAAGTCTGGAGACAAGGGGACGAGTGGATGAAAGCGACATACCCGCCCACTTTCTGGACAAGTGCCCCAGGATAAACGACTTTGTCGATGCTGTGAACAATATGTATGAACTGTTCAAAGTCGGAGTGGTGTGGAAGAGTAAAATAGGAGAGAGCAGATCCGTGATCAGCAGGCAATTTGAAGGGATGTCCCGTATAATAGCCAATCTGGCCGAGGAAATCAACACTGACATCTCCTTCATAGGCCCTCTTGAAGATGCCATTGCCTCTGCACTGAAGAGGGAAGGCATTAAGGTAGAGGAAGTAGCGGCTTACAAGGGGATGTGGGGCAAATATGAGGTAACAGTACAGCATGGTTCCTGCGGCGGAGCAAGGAAGTGTACTGAAGTTATAGACAAAGTGGTTTCGGAGTCCACCGGCAGAAGGATGGTACGCAGTGACGAGGGGTGTTCGGAGTACATCGGCGGATGTATACTGAGATATATCGAAGCTGAGAACCTCAAGCTCACAACAGGGGTCGCACGTATTCCCAAATACGGCAGCAAGGTTTCAGGCGACAGTTTTTCGTTTATGGACGGAAGCAACGGCAAATATACATTGGCACTCAGTGACGGTATGGGTACCGGATACAGTGCGGCAGCACAGAGTAAAGCTGCGGTGGATATGCTTGAGAGTTTTCTCGAATCAGGCTTTGACAAGGACATGGCCGTGAACCTGATAAATTCTGTACTCGTACTGAGATCAGATGAAGACAACACGTGTACCATGGACATTGCCATGATAGACCTGTTCACCGGAGAAGTGGAATTTATCAAGATAGGTGCCGCGCCTACATACATCAAAAGGGACTCAAGGGTCGAGACAGTCAGATCGGCGTCACTGCCTGCCGGCTTACTTCCCGGAGTGGATGTGGAGCTTTCGCATAAAATAATGGATGCAGGCGATATGATCATAATGGTAACAGACGGGATAATAGACAGCATGGCCGGTGACGAGCCTGGAGACAGAGTTTTGCTGAGACATATCCGGCAAATGGAAAGCCTGAATCCACAACTGGTGGCGGAGGCGATCCTGGATGAGGCTGTCAGACGCTGCGATGGCAAGCCCTATGATGACATGACAGTGCTCGTGGCAAAGGTCTGGAAAAAGCCGCTTTAGCCGCATCCCCACCATCGGTGGAGCCGGCCTGTCATCTGGCGGACGGGCAGGCCAGGCGGCGGTGTTTCTGAACATAGGAAAATATTGAATAAAACCTTATTTTTTTCACAAACTATATCTGCCGGATATGTATCGGGTTATTTCCGGCATGCGATACAGGACATGGTCGGGAGGATAATATGGTGGCAGGCGATTCCAGGAGAGTAGTAGTCATAAAAAACATATCTTCTGATCTGATAGAGGAAGCTATACTGATCCTTAAAAGCGATCCGGGCAAAACAGCGGAGGATGACATGGGGAAAGCCGGGCGAAACAGATCGGGGCTGAGGAATGATTTCCTGCTCAAAGAAGCAGAGCGCATCATAAATGAATACATAAAGGAACACGGGCTTACTGCAAAACGGGATAAACGACTGTACCGCAGCAAGCTGACCCGCTTCAGGATGTCAGCCGACACATTTGTCAACATCCTGCTGGCATCTGCTGTGGTGCTGTTGCTGGCCATTATTGCTAAAATGCTGTGAGTGCACCGCCGGTCGTTTTTATTTGAATATTTGCTTGCATGTACTTTTCCATTGTGATACAATAACTCAGAATCCTTGCTCTGCACAATGATGCAGGGCCGTTTAGTCCAGAAGGAGGTGAAAGCAGCATGATGAACAAATATGAGTGCATATTCATCATCGATCCTGATCTTGATGAAGAAAACACAAAGGCTCTTGTCGAGAAATTCAAGAATCTGCTCGAAACTTCAGCACAGTTGGAAAACATTGATGAGTGGGGAAAAAGAAAACTCGCTTATGAGATAGCCGACAAGAACGAGGGCTATTATGTGCTTGTCGATTTCAGCGCGCAGCCTGATTTTCCGCGTGAGTTTGAAAGGATACTCAAGATCACGGACGGAATACTCAAGTATATGATTATTAAAAAATGATAACAGGGTGGTTTTATGAATAAGGTCATTTTGATGGGCAGACTGACAAGGGATCCCGAATTGAGGTATACTGCTGCGAGCAACATACCCAGATGTACTTTTACCCTTGCAGTGGACAGAAGGTTTTCCAAACCTGGAGAAGAAAAGCAGGCAGATTTCATCAATATAGTTGCCTGGAGGAATCAGGCAGAGTTCTGCAGCAAATATTTCACCAAAGGGATGAGGGTCGCTGTGGTCGGAAGTCTGCAAAACAGGAGTTGGGACGACAACGAGGGCAAAAAGCACTATATTACGGAAGTGATCGCTGATGAGGTGCATTTTGCAGATTCCCGCAGAACGGATGGAGGATCCCCGTATGGCCAGACCGGTGGACCGGGTTATGCACCTGCTCCGGCTGAAGGACAGAATGACGACGTGGGCTTCTTCCAGACAGACGATGATGATCTGCCTTTCTGAAAAGTGACCTTATCGACAGGCAACAGCACAGGAACAGATATCCTGTATCAGTAGTGTGAAAGGAGGCGTTTGCATGTCAGGGAAAAAGGATAATAAAGGCGGCAGAGAGTATGACAGGGGCGAAAACAGAGGCCCTGCAAGAAGAAGATCCAGAAGAAAAGTCTGTGCTTTCTGTGTGGACAAGGTTACCGAAATAGATTATAAAGAAGTTGCAAAACTGAGAAAGTACATTTCGGAAAGAGGAAAGATCCTTCCGAGAAGGATTTCAGGCAATTGTGCAAAGCATCAGCGCCAGTTGACGACTGCGATCAAAAGGGCGAGAACTATTGCACTGCTGCCGTTCACAGCCGAATAAAGCAGAAACAAGCCCCTCTTCAGATCCGGCGCGGATCGGGAGGGGTTTTTATTAAGACCTCCAAAAGATGCACATACAGCAAACGACCGGATATTATAACTTAGTGATCCGGCCGCTGCCCTGCTCTCATTGAGCAGTTTGGAGGTTGGGAAAATTAGTTGTGTCTTCTTGTGCTTCTCCTGCTGCATTTTCTATACTATCAGTAGGACAACCTGTTGGCTTTTCCACTTCCGCGAGTTATAACCAAAGCTCCGGGCTTGTTGTCTCTTCGATATATATTTACCCACAGGGTGAGAAACGAAACAGGATTCATTAAACTTTTCGTCTGCCTGGCAACCAGGTTGGAAAAACGAAATTTTTGGTGTATTATATATACGCTGTATACACGAACCAGACGAATATGCAAACAGGATTTGCAAAGGGGACCGGAGTATATGAAAAAAATCGGTTATCTTGGCCCCAGGGGAACATTTTCTCATGAGGCGATGAAAAAATACATAGGTGAGACACCATATATATCCCGGGACTATCCTACGATACCGGACATTTTCGCAGCAATGCAGGAAGGGAAGCTGGACGAAGCCATCGTGCCCATAGAAAACTCCATCGAAGGTGCTGTGAATGCGACCATGGATATGATGTCACAGGATAACGGTCTGTGGATACGGGCTGAGGTGATCATTCCTGTGAGAGAACATCTGCTGGCGAAAAAGGGGACAGACATTTCAGACATAAAAGTGGTCCTGTCGCATCCACAGCCTCTGGGGCAGTGCAGGAGATTCCTGGCGGAACAGCTGCCGGATGCTGTGATTAAGGCTTCCTGCAGCACAGCGGCTGCTGCCGAAGAGGCGGCGGCAAGCTCAGGTGATACGGCGGCCATTGGTTCCAGGGCGGCGGCCGAGGTATATGGACTGGAGATCCTGAGGGAGGATATCCAGGATCATGACAGCAACTTCACACGGTTCGTCGTTCTGGGCAGTGAAGATGCGGAAAAAACCGGGAATGACAAAACATCGATTATTTTTTCCACAGAAGATAAGCCGGGAAGCCTTTACAGGATATTGGAGATATTCAATCTCTGGGATATAAATATGACCCGCATTGAATCGAGACCTGCCAAGAACAGACTGGGCAGATACATATTTTTCGTGGATGTCCTGGGACACAGGGACGAAGACGACCTGAGAGATGCTCTGACAATGGTGAAAAGAAAAACTTCATTTTTTAAGGTGCTAGGCTCCTATCCGGTATCTGAAACAGAATAAAATCTGATGCAGGAAATACCACAATATGGTAAAATAATAGCAAACCGGATTGGGAGATGAGCGTATGGCATTGCCTGAGAAGGAAATCGATATAACCAGGAACATAAAGATCATCGAGTGGCTGAAGAGCCAGTTGCTTGCAGATCTGGCGGACCTTTTCAAGGTGCTGGCAAGCGGTGTCCGTGAAGAGCTTCACGAGGCAGTTGGTGATGTGCTTTCGAACATCATCCTCATAAGCTACCTGCTTGGCAAGCGGCTGGGTGTCAGCTATAATGCCGTTGAAATGAAGATACAGAACAAGGTCCGCCTTGGACTTGTGGAAAACAATGACGTTGAAAAGTATTACGGTGATCTGTCCGAGCTTTCAAGGCATCTGGGCAGCAGCAGAAGAAAGGAGAAATGAGAAGGGGGCACCCTTTTTTTGAGGATATGGATAGCAAGAAAATTCTTAGCAGACTGATTCCGCAGGTAAGTGTCCACATTTGGATAATCCTGTTGCTGACCGCCGTCATAGCAGTACTGGACTGGCGGGTGGCCATACCGTGCTTTGTATTGTTTGCTTACCTGGCCTGGCACAATTTCAGGACAAACTACAGGCGGAAGGTTGAAATATCTGATTTTATTGAGAATCTGAATCTCAATATCGACACGGCTACAAAGGATACCTTGCTCAATTTTCCAATGCCGTTGGTCATAGCAGAGCTCGACGGATCTATCATTTGGTATAACGCTTCATTCAGAGATATTTCCGAGCAGACGGACACATTCGAGAACACGGTCAGGAATGTCGTGGACGAGATACGCAGCGAACTTCAGGCCGATAATACTGAGCAGAAGTTCATGCCGATATCCAGACAGATATATATGAACGAGCGCCATTACAATGTACTGTGCAGCATTGCCAGGCGCGATCAGCAGGATGCATCAGGAAGCATGCTGATCCTTTACTTCATCGATACAACCGAACTTGTCAGGCTGAAGCAAACATATGCCGATGAGAAGATAGTCGCCGGCATATTCGTTATAGACAATTATGATGATCTTATGCAGAGCATGGAGGATCCGGTCAAACCGCAGATGCTGGCTGAGATTGACAAAAGAGTGGTCCAGTGGGTGTCCTTCACCAACGGCATAATCAAAAAATACGAGAGAGACAAATATCTGTTCATTTTCGAACAGAAGTACATGAAAGAGCTGGAGGAGAAGAAGTTTGACATACTGGACATCGTAAAGGAAATAAATATAGGAAACAAAATTCCTGTCACCCTCAGCCTTGGTTTTGGACTGAACGGCGGGACACTGTCGGAAAACCTCAACTATGCTGCGGCTTCCATCGACCTGGCACTGGGCAGGGGCGGTGACCAGGTGGTATTGAAAAATGGAGAGAACTTCAGTTTCTTCGGTGGAAAGACCAGGGAGCTGGAGAAGAGAACGAAGGTAAAAGCCAGGGTCATTGCATATGCGCTGCGTGAACTCATAGATCAGGCAGACAATGTGATCATCATGGGACATGAAAACGGCGACATTGATTCGCTGGGCGCTTCGCTGGGCCTTTACAGAGTAGTCAGAAGCAGGGACAAAAATGCATACATAGTACTGAACAGGCTGAATCCCACCATCGAGAAGCTGGTGGACAGGATAAACAGTGAAGATGAATACGCGGACCTGTTTGTGACCGGGAGCGAAGCCAGGGAACTCCTGGGCAGGAAAACTCTGATCATCATCGTGGACACCCACCGCGGAAGTTTCACCGAAGAACCGGAGTTGATCGCCAACGGCAGGCAAATAGTTGTGATAGATCATCACAGAAGAGGTGCGGATTATATACAGGACACTGTACTGACATATCAGGAGCCCTATGCATCATCCACGTGTGAACTGGTCACTGAAGTCATCCAGTACATAGATGAGAAGCTGAAGCTCAATCAGCTCGAAGCCGAAGCCCTGTATGCCGGCATAGTTATCGACACGAAAAACTTTACTTTCAAAACAGGTGTGAGGACATTTGAGGCAGCATCCTTCCTGAGAAGGCAGGGGGTCGATACGGTGGCGGTCAAGAAGCTTTTCCAGAATGACATCGGGACCTATTCGAAGATTTCCTCCGTGGTCAGCAATGCTGAACTGGTAGATGGCGAAATAGCCATATCAGTTTGCGGGCCGGATATCGACGATCCGCAGCTGATAGCGCCAAAGGCGGCGGATGAACTGCTGAACCTGTCTGGAATATCTGCATCGTTCGTACTGAGCAGAGTCGATGATGAAATCTGGATAAGCGGCAGGTCACTGGGCGACATAAATGTGCAGATGATACTCGAAAAGCTAGGCGGCGGCGGGCACCTGTCGGTTGCAGGAGCACAGCTTGCTGACGCGGATATAAATGATGCAAAAGAGAGATTAAAATATGCTATAATGAATTATAAAGAAGAGATGGCAAAACCGAAAACTTAAAACCGGAGGTTCATATGAAAGTCATATTGAAGCAGGATGTCAGAGGACTGGGGAAAAAGGATGACCTGGTTAATGTCAGCGACGGTTATGCCAGGAATTTTTTATTTCCAAGGGGTCTGGCTGTTGAGGCAAACCAAAGCAATCTCAACATGATGAAGACCAGAAAAGAAGCTGAAAAGGTCAAGAAGGATCGTGAGCTGGCGCAGGCAAAGAAACTGGCTGAAAAGCTCAGGAGCATAGAGATCGTTATAAAGGCAAAAACAGGTGACACCGGAAAACTTTTCGGGTCGATAACGGGCAAGGATATTGCTGACAAGCTGAAAGAAGACTTCGGTCTGGATATTGACAGGAAAAAGATAGTGATGCCTGACGCGATCAGGGCAACCGGGTCATATGAGATCGATGTGAAGCTGTATCCTGAGGTCAGCAGCAAACTGAGGGTCAGAATAGAGAACGAATAACCGGAGGGGTCGTAAAGTGGATATAAATGCCTTGGGAATGGTGCCACCTCATAATATTGAGGCGGAACAGGCAGTGCTAGGCTGTATGCTGCTCGATTCCGATGTGATCCCGACAGTGACGGAGCTTATCAGGAGCTCAGATTTTTACAGAGAAGACCACAGGGAAATATGTGAGGCCATTACTGATATAGTAGAAAAAGCCGGTCCGGTGGACATAATAACCGTAACCGAGCAGTTGCAGCAGAGAGGGACGCTGGAAGCTGTAGGCGGTATGGACTATCTTGCCAGCATAACCAGTGCGGTGCCTACTACTGCAAATGCAAGACATTATGCGAAAATCGTCGAGGAAAAATCACTGCTGCGCAAACTGATAAAAGCGGCATCAGAGATCTCGGGGATGAGCTATGAAGCCACAGAAGAAGCTGAATATGTACTGGATAAGGCTGAGAAGAGCATATTCGACATAATTGAGAGAAGAAGCACCCAGGGATTTACTCATATCAAAGACGTGCTCCTTGAGACATTCAACAGACTCGAGGAGCTCTACAACAGCAAAAGTCCCATAACCGGCATACCAACAGGATTTACGGATCTGGATATGAAAACTGCCGGACTGCAGAATTCGGACCTGATACTGATAGCGGCCCGTCCGGGCATGGGCAAGACAGCTATGGCACTGAACATCGCCCAGTATGCAGCAGTCCAGAAACATGTGCCGGTAGCCCTGTTCAACCTTGAGATGTCGAAGGACCAGCTGGTCAACAGGATGTTGTGCAGTGAGGTCATGGTCGACAGCCATAAGATGAGGACAGGCAAGCTCGATGATGAAGACTGGAACAAGATAGCAAAAGCCCTGGGACCTTTGTCAGAGGCGCCTATATATATAGATGATACGCCTGGTGTCTCAGTGATGGATATCAGGGCAAAGTGCAGGAGGCTCAAGCTTGAAAAGAGACTCGGACTCGTGGTGATCGACTATCTGCAGCTTATGCGTGGAAGAGGAAGAGCGGAAAACAGACAGCAGGAAGTATCGGAAATATCCCGTTCGCTTAAAATACTGGCAAAAGAACTCAATGTGCCGGTAATAACCATGTCACAGCTGAGCAGGGGTCCGGAGTCCAGGAACGATCATCGGCCGATGCTCAGCGACCTGAGGGAGTCCGGCGCCATAGAACAGGATGCCGACATAGTCATGTTCCTTTACAGGGACGACTATTATAACCCGGACACTGAGAAGAAGAACATAGCCGAGGTGATCATCGCCAAACACAGGAACGGATCGACAGGTACGGTCTATCTCAAATGGTTTGGTAATTATACTAAGTTTGCTAATTTGGAAAGAGATGAAGTCTATCAATAATGATTATATCCGGAAATTCCAGAAGAAGATACAGGATATCATTCTTGCCAACAGCCTGATCGAGCCTGGCGAAGGTGTTGTAGCAGGCGTGTCAGGAGGGGCTGACTCTGTCTGCCTTATCCATGTGCTCCATTCTCTGCGGTCCGAGCTCGGAGTAAAGCTCCATGCCGTCCATGTGAATCATATGCTGCGCGGTGAAGAAGCAGATGCGGATGAACGATATACTGCAGACCTGTGCAGAGAACTGGGTATACCACTGCATATCCTGCGCACGGATGTGGCGGCGGCCGCAGCAGGACTTGGCATTTCAATCGAGGAAGCCGGCAGGGAAATACGCTACCGTGAATTCAACAGGCATGCAGAAGCCACAGGTGCAGCTAAGATCGCAGTGGCACACAACAGGAACGACCAGGCGGAAACAGTCATGCTGAACATAATCAGGGGGACCGGAGCTGCGGGTCTCTGCGGGATGGAATACGCCAGAGGGAATATCATAAGACCGCTCCTTTCCGCAGACAGGGAAGAGATCGAGCATTACTGCAAGGCCGCCGGTCTGCAACCGAGGACCGACAGCAGCAATCTGACACAGGAATATACCCGCAATAAAGTGCGGCTCGGATTATTCCCATATATAAATGAAAACTTCGGCGCCAACATCATCAACAGCCTTTGCAGGCTGGCAGAAAACACTGCTGCTGACCAGCGGTTCATGGAAAAATGCGCAGGCGGAGCCTACAGGCAGGCCCTNTGCGAAAGCAGAGAGGGTTCAGTCAGTATGGATATCGGTAAACTGCAGAGCTTGGATCCGGCGATACTGATGCGTGTCCTCAGGCAGGCTGTCATACATGCGGCAGGCAGTGCCAAAGGAGTAGGCAGCACTCATTATCAGGCCCTGGCAGACCTTGTCGGAAAAGGCATTACCGGGACACAGGCCGAACTGCCCCGGGGTATCAGGGCATCCGTTTCATATGGTATCCTGAAGGTATTCACCGCCGGAGATCCTGCGGAGAAAAATCTGCAGGTCGAAGAATTTTCCAGGCAGGCAGCGATCCCGGGAACAACACCGATCCCGGAGGTCGGCGCGGATCTGACGACCTCGCTGCATCAGCCCCTGAGTATTGATAAATATAAATCGCTGGGGTATAATCCTTACGTGCAATATTTTGATTATGACTTGCTGAAAAAGGGAATACATATAAGAAATCGTCGGAACGGAGATATTTTCAAGCCCCTTGGATCCGGCGGCACTAAAAAACTCAAGGAGTTCTTCATCGACAGCAAAATACCGCGGGAGATGCGCAGTCGTATCCCGCTCATATGTTATGGAAATGAGACGGTATGGGTTATAGGATATAAAATAAGTGATAAATTCAAGGTAACTGAAAATACTAAAAAAGTATTGAAAATCGAATTCAATCGGAGGGGTCATGACAATGATGAAAGATATTGAAGAGGTTTTGGTGCCGCGGGAACAGATAAGCGAAATGGTAAAGTCACTGGGCAAACGTATATCTGAGGATTACGCGGGAGAGGATCTCGTTCTTGTGGGAGTGCTGAAGGGCGGTTTCATTTTTCTGGCCGATTTGATGAGGGAAATAACTATACCTGTGGATATGGATCTCATAGCGGTATCCAGCTACGGAGCATCCACAAGGTCCTCAGGTGTTGTACGTATAATAAAGGATATCGATCTCGACATTGTCGGCAAGCATGTTCTGATTGTGGAGGACCTTGTTGACACAGGCCTTACTCTGAGTCACCTCAAGGACCTTTTCAACACGAGAGGACCGAAGAGCGTCAAGGTCTGTACTGCGTTTGACAAGCCATCCAGGCGGAAGATCGAGATTGAGATCGAATACAACGGGATAGAAGTGCCGGACAAATTCATAGTTGGTTACGGCCTCGACTATGCGGGCAGATACCGTAATTTGCCTGATGTGTGTACGCTTAAGGAAGAAATATATGAAAAAGAACTGTGACCGCACAGACAAAACTGCGGCGCTGGTGGTATATATGTGTTGGACCCTGTGTTTATTGAGTTTATAAAGGGTTTATGTTAATATATTATAATCTGGAAAGCAGATTTAGCCATAGTGGGTCCGGGAGGGAGATATTTGAAATATTTTAAAGGTTTGAGTTTTTATATAGTGATATTCGTGTTGGCGATGTTTCTGGTGATGATTTATACCAGCACCGGAAATCCGGCACAGCTTAGCTATACACAGCTGCTTTCACAGATCGAGAACAGCAATGTGCAGAGCATAACTCTCAAAGCTGACGAGGCAACAGTAGAACTGATCACTCCAAACAAGGGATCGAAAACAAAAGAATATGTGGTCTATATATCATCGGTGGATTCATTCACCGACATGGTGACCGAAGCGTGGAAAAACGGGCAGGTCAAGGATTTCAGAGTACAGAGGCCGCCGACGGCGCCCTGGTGGATATCGATCCTGCCTACACTGGGTCTTATAGTGATATTCGTGATATTCTGGGTGTTCTTCCTTCAGCAGTCCCAGGCCGGAGGCGGCAACCGGGTGATGTCCTTCGGGAAAAGTCGTGCCAGGATCAGCACTGACGAAAAGAGAAAAGTCACATTCGAAGATGTGGCCGGAGCAGATGAAGAAAAGGAAGAACTGAAGGAAATCGTAGAATTTCTCAAATCCCCCAAAAAATTTATAGAATTAGGTGCCAGGATACCTAAAGGCGTTTTGCTGGTAGGGCCGCCCGGTACAGGTAAAACATTGCTCGCAAGGGCCGTTTCCGGAGAAGCCGGAGTTCCGTTCTTCAGCATAAGCGGATCGGACTTTGTTGAAATGTTCGTCGGTGTAGGTGCCTCAAGAGTCCGTGATCTTTTCGAACAGGCGAAAAAGAGTGCCCCGTGCATGGTTTTCATAGATGAGATAGATGCAGTAGGCAGACACAGGGGAGCAGGACTGGGAGGAGGCCATGACGAGCGTGAGCAGACACTGAACCAGTTGCTTGTGGAGATGGACGGCTTCGGTGTGAATGAAGGCGTCATCATACTGGCAGCGACAAACAGACCTGACATACTGGATCCCGCATTGCTGAGACCGGGAAGGTTCGACAGGAGGATATATGTGGGATTGCCTGATATAAAGGGCCGTGAAGCTATCCTGAAGGTACATGCCAGGGGCAAGCCTCTGGGATCGGACGTGAAGCTGGACGAACTGGCGAAGAGCACTCCCGGTTTCACAGGTGCGGACCTGGAAAACCTGCTCAATGAGGCTGCACTTCTCGCAGCGCGTCAAAACAAAAAACGCATCGAAATGGAACAGATAAAGGAAGCTACGTTCAAGGTAGTCGTTGGTCCTGAAAAGAAGAGCAAGGTCATGAGCGAGAAGGAAAAGAAGCTTACAGCTTATCACGAGGCCGGCCATGCCATTGCTGTGAAGGTGGCTTCTTCCACCAACAAGGTCGACAGGGTATCGATAATACCGTCAGGGCGCGCAGGAGGCTATACTGCGCATAAACCCGATGAGGATAAATCATATCATACGAAATCCCAGCTCATGGAGGAGATCATCATCCTTATGGGCGGGCGTGCGGCTGAGGACATCGTACTCGGTGAGATCAGCACCGGAGCCTCCCATGACCTCAAGCATGCCAACGGCATAGCCAGAAATATGATAATTAAATACGGGATGAGTGAGACACTGGGCAACATGGTTTTCGATGATAATGGCGAAGTGTTCATCGGTCGTGACTTCGGGCATACCAAAAGCTACAGTGAGGAAATGGCAGCCATCATCGACAAGGAAATCAAGAATATTATTGATACTGCCTATGAAAAGACAGTTTCCATACTCAAGGAACATATCAATGCGCTCCACAAGGTCGCTGAGGCGCTTCTGGAGAAAGAGAAGCTGGAAGGTCACGAATTTGAGGCGATCTTTGCAGGTGCATGATATCTGTAAGGATTTTTTCCAGGCGAGAGGAGAGCTGTAAATGTCGAAAAAATTCTTTACCTCGGAGTCCGTCACAGAGGGACATCCGGACAAGATCTGTGACCAGATTTCCGATGCGGTGCTTGATGCTTTTTATGCAAAGGATCCATATGCCAGAGTCGCATGTGAGACTGCGATAACCACCGGAATGGTCCTGGTCATGGGAGAAATAACGGCAAACTGCAATGTGGACATACCCAAAGTGGTCAGGGATACGATACTTGAGATCGGGTACGACAGTTCAGATCATGGATTTGACGGCTATACCTGTGCAGTCCTGGTTTCCATCGACGAGCAATCCGGTGACATAGCAATGGGAGTAGACAAGGCACTTGAGGCAAAGAAAGGTGAAATGGAAGACTTGCAGATCGAGGCCATTGGTGCCGGTGACCAGGGAATGATGTTCGGGTTCGCCTGCAATGAGACTCCCGAATTGATGCCCTTGCCTGTTTCATTGGCTCACAGGCTTGCGAGGAAGCTGGCAGAGGTACGGAAGCAGGGTGTGATCGCCTATCTCAAGCCCGATGGAAAATCGCAGGTGACGGTTGAATATGACGGGGACAAGCCTGTCAGAATCGATACAGTGGTAATTTCCTCACAGCATGAGGACGGGATCTCTCGCGAGAGGATCGAACAGGATATAATCAAGAATGTGATCAGGGAAGTTGTGCCTTCAGAACTGATAGACAGCAGTACAAAATTTCTCATCAATCCCACGGGCAGATTCGTCGTGGGCGGACCCCAGGGGGACTCAGGTCTTACCGGCAGGAAGATTATCGTCGATACATATGGCGGTTATGCAAGGCATGGTGGAGGGGCATTCTCGGGCAAGGATCCGACAAAGGTAGACCGTTCTGCTGCGTATGCTGCCCGATATGCAGCGAAGAATCTTGTGGCAGCAGGTTTGGCAGCCAGACTGGAGATCCAGCTGGCATACGCCATAGGAGTGGCCAATCCGGTATCGATATTTGTTGATACTTTTGGTACCGGGACGATACCTGAGGAGAAGATCGTACAGCTGGTCAGGAAGCATTTTGATCTGAGACCTGCTGCCATCATAAGGGATCTGGATCTCAGAAGACCTATATATAAACAGACTGCGGCATATGGACATTTCGGACGCAACGATATCGACCTGCCGTGGGAGAAGACTGACAAGGCGGAAATACTCCGTGAAGAAGCCAAATACATATAAAAAAGATTGTTGGGGCATTTTCAGTTAAAAATGATGTCTGTTAAGAAATCCCTGTTATACAAAGACTTCAACGATCTCTACGTCGGAGTGTTTGTTCAGATCGACGATATACGGCTGCAGCACCGGCGGGCCGGCTTTGTTGGAGAATACACAGATTTTCTGTCTTGATTCACCGATTTTGCCCGGAGACACGACGCTACCGACTTCGCCTGTGCTCAGGAGCACAAGAGTACCTTCTGCGTACATTGCTATGCTTTCCACAAAGAGATCGACGATGAACGGATCGAAAAGAGTACCCGAATTGTTTTTTATATATTCTGCCGCTACATGCGGCAGTTCGCGTTTCTTGTATACCCTGTCGGATGTCAGCGCATCATAGACATCGGCCAGGGCGACGATCCTTGACAGCGGATCGATCCCATTCTCTGATATACCCATCGGATATCCGCTGCCATCCCACTTTTCATGATGCTGGAATGCGATATTCGCAATCTTTGTCCCGAGCTGGTATGAGTTTTTTATTATTTCACAGCCATATACGGTATGCAGCTTCATTTGATGGAATTCCTCGTCAGAGAGCTTGTCCGGCTTTTGCAGGATGTCGATGGGCACTTTGCATTTGCCGATATCATGAAGTATCGCTCCCATGCCAAGTGTCATCAGCGGATCTTTCCCATACCCGAGTTTTTTGCCGATTATGATCGAATATATGCACACATCCACTGAATGAAGGAATGTATAGTTGTCAATATCTCTTATCCCGGTCAGCTGCAGCATTACAGTCTCATTTTCCATAACCTTGTTCAGAATATCATTGACTGTATCTTTGACCGGTATGATGTCTGTATCCCTGTTCCTGCTGGTCATCGCGAATATACTCTTTATTGTGGCAGCAGCGTGGCTGTAAAGCCTTTCTTCTTCCAATTCATCTATTGGCTCGAAATAACCTTCTTCCACATATACATACTCCACCTTGAAGGCTTCAAGCTTTCTGAGGTACATCGGCTTGACAACAAAGCCGGCCAGCAGCAATAGCCTGCCGTCCGGCAAGATAACATCCTTTGCCAACCGCATACCAGGTTTCAGCTGTGAAAGTTTCAGCTTCAGCACTCCGCATCCTCCTGATCACATACGGTATGTGATAATATTATACCACAATGTGACAAATTATTTAACATTAAGTCGGACGATACACCTGAAGCCAAGTAACGTTCAGGTTATCTAATGAATATATTAATCTGAAGGATATTTGGAGGCGGTATGATGCTGTACGATGCTGTCGGGTGTCTGATATACATATTGGCAGTATACGGTCTTTTGGTGCTTATCCTCAGTATTGCCGAATCGATACGCTGCCGGGTGAGAGACCGGCGGCCGAAGGTCAGGATCATACTGCTCGTGCGGAATGCGGAGGAACATATTGAGTATATCGTAAGAAGTGCTGTCAAAAAGGATATGGCAGGCAGGCTGTTGTCAGATGCGAAGATNGCCGTAGTGGATACGGATTCTTCCGACAACACGTATATGCTTCTGGAAAAGCTGCAGAATGCATATCCAGGCATCGAAGTCTTTAAACTGGCTGAAATGGATAAAATATTGACAGATCATGTGAAAGAAGCCCAATAATAAAACCGTTCAAACCCTTTACCGATCGCATCCCGATGCTGCATAACGAAGAAATGCAGTCCTGCCCTGTCTCTTTTCACTCCGGCAAAAGTGATATATACTATAAGTATCTATATTTTCTGGAAGCCATTGCGGTTAAATGGCATAGAAACGCGAGGAAATGGATCTTACACTGGTTGAAGGTATCATAGAAGATATAATATACAAAAACGAGGCGAACGGCTACACGGTCTGTGAAATACTNTCGGGAAGAAAGGTAATCACTGCCGTCGGGTATATGCCTTTCATAAACGAAGGCGAAACCATAAAAGCAAACGGCAGATGGGTGAAGCATCCTGATTACGGNGACCAGTTCAAGGTGGAGCTGTATGAAAAGGTGCTGCCTCGTACCGTTGATGCAATAGAGAAATACCTGGCGTCAGGAATAGTGAAGGGAGTCGGTCCTGCAACAGCCAGAAAAATTGTGGAGCGGTTCGGTACGTCCTCGCTGGATATAATCNCAAGGGAGCCCCACCGGCTGTCAGAGATAAAGGGCATCAGCCTTACAAAGGCCATGAGCATCGGCCAGATCCTGAATGAGCAGAGGGGATTGCAGGACGTGGTGATGTTCCTGCAGGAATACGGTGTAAATCCGGCGGTCTGTATAAAGATTTACAGAGAGTATGGCGACAAATCTGTGGCAATGATCAGGGAAAATCCCTACAGGCTTTGCGAGGACGTGTTTGGCATAGGCTTCAAAACAGCCGACAGGATAGCTATGAAGCTTGGCGTCGATCCTGATTCCCGTTTCCGTATCAAAAGCGGGATCAAGTATATATTGAGCCATGCGGCATCCAATGGACACACGTATCTGCCTGAAAGTATGGTGAAGCAGTACACAGCCCGTTTGCTCGGGATTCCGGATCTGGATATAGAGGACGCACTAGTGNCTCTGCTGTTTGACAAAGTCGTACAGACAGAGAGAAACGGGGAACAGTGCAATGTTTATCTGTCCGCATTCCACAGTGCAGAGCTTGGGGTAAGCCGACGGCTGCTGAGCCTGTCCCGGACAAGCTTCGACAGAGACCTTGGGGATCTGGATGAGAAAATCAGCAAATTCGAGCAGAAAGAGGGCCTGCTGCTGGATCCCATGCAGAGGGAAGCAGTGCGTGAAGCAATGCTGAATGGTGTGATGGTCATAACAGGCGGTCCCGGCACAGGAAAGACGACAATCATCAAATGTATACTGCAGTTGCTGGCGGAGTACGGATGCAGGGCAGCCCTTGCAGCGCCTACGGGAAGGGCGGCAAAACGAATGACTGAAGCGACAGGCTATGAAGCCAGGACGATACACAGGCTGCTCGAGATAGGATATACCACTGATGAAAGCGAGCTGATCTTCCAGAGGAACGAGCAGAATCCCATAGAGGCTGATGCAGTNATAATAGACGAAATGTCCATGGTGGACATACTGCTTATGAACCACCTGCTGAAAGCAGTACCGCCGGGAGCAAGACTTATCTTGGTAGGGGATGCGGATCAGTTGCCGTCCGTGGGGGCAGGCAGAGTGCTGCTTGATATCATCAGCTGCAGCGGTATCAGGACGGTGCGGCTCACTGAGATATTCAGACAGGCTGAAGAGAGCCTGATCATAGTTAACGCACACAGGATAAACAGAGGTGAAGCTCCTGTCCTCAATGCGAAAGACAAGGACTTCTTCTTCCTGACAAGAAATGGGCAGGAAAACATAGTGCGGACCGTCATAGACCTTTGCGCAAGAAGACTGCCTGATACATACGGCCTCGATCCGGTGAAGGACATACAGGTGCTTTCGCCGACAAAAAAGGGTCCCGCCGGTGTGGTCAACCTGAACGTCGAACTGCAGAAGGCGCTGAATCCGCAGGACGGGAAAAAGGCGGAGAAGGCATCGAAGATATACACTCTCAGAGAAGGCGACAGAGTAATGCAGATAAAAAACAATTACAGCCTCAGATGGGAGAAGCCGGGGAATGCCGGCATCGACGGGACCGGTGTTTTCAATGGAGACATGGGGACTGTCATAGAAATAGATGATGACGGGATGGAGGTAAGTGTCCTGTTCGACGATGACAGGATGGTCGTCTATGACTACAGCATCCTCGACGAACTGGAGCCTTCCTTTGCCGTTACGATACACAAAAGCCAGGGCTCGGAATTCCCTGTGGTCGTCATGCCGATCTTTCCGGGACCGGAAGTACTAATGACAAGGAATCTGCTTTACACAGCCGTGACACGGGCGAGGGAAATGGTGGTCCTTGTGGGGGACGAAGATATCTTGCTCGGGATGGTTGGAAACAAAAGAGAGACCTTACGTTATTCCGGTCTCGCGGACAAGCTAATANCTTTCTCGGCATATGCCGATATAATATAGAGAAAGTGGGCTGACGGCGATTGAAGCTGTTCGAAAGTGTATTGAACCTGATATACCCCCCTAAATGCATCTTTTGCGGGCAAATACTGGATTACAGCGCTGTGATCCATATATGCGGTTCATGCTTCACAAAGCTGCCGTTCTCCGACAGCGCGATAATCAGGCCGTGGCAGGAGGATGAAGAAAACTACTGCGATGGGGCATTGAGCGTATTTGAATACACAGGCATGGTCAAAGAATCGCTTATCCGGTTCAAGTTTTACAACAAGCCCGGATACTACAGAACTTATGCGAGGCTGATCGCTGACAAGCTGAATAAACTGACAAATATCAAGGAATACGATATGGTCATGAGTGTGCCGCTGCACAAGCATAAGGAGTTTATAAGAGGGTACAATCAGGCGTATCTGATATCGAAGGCGCTCAGCAGGCTCATAAAACTGCGGGAATGTTCGAAGGTNCTGAAAAGAGAGCGGTACACAGAATCCCAGAGCCTTTTGGACAGACAGAAGAGAAACCAGAATGTAAGAGGTGCTTTTTCTGTGAAACTGCCCAAAAAAGTAAACGGGAAGTCGATCTTGCTGGTCGACGATATACTGACCACAGGTTCTACTCTTGAAGAGTGCAGCAGAGTGCTTAAGCAGGCAGGCGCAGTGAAAGTATTTGCTGTAGTGGTTGCTACAGGGAGAAAGTAGATCAGGGAGGGGTTTTCATGCCAGATGTCAGAAATTGCAGAAAATGCGGGAAGATTTTTAACTACATAGGCGGGGCGCCTATTTGTCCGGCTTGCAGGGAAAAGGAGGAAGAGGATTTTCAGAGAGTAAAGAAATACCTTTACGAGAATCCCGGGGCCAGCCTGACTCAGGTTTCCACCGAACTGGAGATAAGCGTCGAAATGATCAAAAGATTCCTGAGAGAAGGAAGGCTGGAAATAGCAAATGACGAGGGGAACCTGGTACTGGAGTGTGAGAACTGCGGGCGCTCCATAAAAACCGGCAGATTCTGTCCGGACTGTGAAAGGAACCTGGCATCAGGCTTCAAATCAGCAGCGAGCCAGATGAAGCTGGATCTGGACAGCAGGAGCACCTCTGAGAGAAAGTCACTGGGTCTGAGGTATTTGAATAAAGAATATGAAAAAGGTAAATAATTTGCCAGTTAATAAATGAGCGGATTATACCGATATACTATTTGAACAATAAAGAAATCTTAGATTTAAGGATGAGTGGGTTGTATGAGGATACCAGGAGATGTGCCAAAAATAACCGGCATATATGGATCACAGAAGATAAATAAAATCAGGAGGAGTGGAGGTGCCGCCTCTAAAAAGGATGTCCTGTCGATATCCAATGAGGCAAAGGATTTCCAGACGGTCCTCAGGGCATTGAGAGAAGTGCCTGATATCCGGAAGGAAAAGGTGGACACTATCCGCGGAAGCATCGAGGCGGGCCAATACGATGTAAAAGCACGTGATGTCGCCGACAAGGTCATAAGGAGTGTTTTTGACAGGAAAGCATGACGAACCGGGGAGTGGAAAGCTCCTCTTTTTTTCCCGGACAGTCCTATCGGTTATGGCAGGTGGTGGTACTTTGGATAACGGCACGATAAAAAAACTCATTGAGATACTCGATAAAGAAGCGGCGATATATGAAGGTTTGCTCAAGCTGTCGCGCGAGAAAACAGATGTGATCGTCAAAGGAAAGGTCACCGAACTCGAGGGCATCACAAAGGTAGAGCAATCCATGATTCTCCAGCTCGCCAGGCTGGAGGAGACCCGGGAGAAACTCGTTGCGCTGCTCTCAGAAGAACTGGGGATGAATGCTGACGATATCAATGTCACCGAGCTCGAGAAAGTACTTCCGAAGGATCAGTCAGAGGAGTTGTCGGAGTGTCAGAAAAAGATGACCGGGATATTCAGGGATCTGAAGGATTCCAATGATCTGAATGCCAAGCTGATAAAGAATTCTCTTGATTATATCGATTTTTCGGTCAATATTCTTTCAAATGCCGGATCTTCAGGGGATCTGTACGGAAAATCCGGTCAGTCGAATGATCCTGGAAAAAGGAATCTCTTCGATGTAAAGCTATAGGAGGAAATATGGGAGTAAGTTTTGCCAGTTATGAAATAGCCCGGTCCGGCCTTATGGTCAATGAACGGGGGCTTTATGTTACCGGTCATAATATTGCGAATGTCAATACACCGGGGTACGTCAGGCAGCAGGCCATGATAAAGAACGGACCTGTTGAGACCGTGCTGACACGTGCCGGGCTTGTCCAGCTCGGGCTTGGGGCAGATATCCAAGAGATAAGACAGATCAGGCATACCTTCCTTGACAATATATACAGGCAGGAGAACACTACTCTCGGTTATTGGGAAACCCGCCAGAAAACATATGTGGATTTGCAGGCGATAATGGCTGAGCCAATGGAATCCGGCCTGCAGAATGTTCTGAACCGGTTCTGGGATGCGTGGCAGGAGCTGGCCAAGGAGCCTGACAGCCTGACAGTCAGAGCACTGGTGAGACAAAGAAGTGAAGCTCTGGTCCAGCAGATAAACCATATGGGAGCCCAGTTGGACAGGCTTCAGAATGACCTCAATACCGAGATCATAGTCCGGATAGATGAGATAAATGAAATCACCAGGGAAATCGCCAAGCTCAATGTCACTATCCTGAAGAATGAGGTATCGGGCGATACAGCCAGCGATTACAGGGATCGGCGCAATACGCTTATCGACAGGCTTACAAAGCTGATCAAGGTCGATGTTCTCGAAATGCAGGACGGTCAGGTAGACATAACACTGGGTGGATACTTCCTCGTCCAGAAGGGCGTAAGTACCGATCTTTATGCGGCAGAGAGAAAGCCCGGGGACAACTTCTACGTGGCCAGGCTTGCTGGTACGAATATAGAGGTACCGATAAAAAGCGGCATATTGAAAGGCCTCATGGAGTCCAGGGGAGAGGTTTCGGGAGCTATAGGCAGCTATGAGAACGGAACTCCTAATACCAAAGCAGATGTGGTATTCTATGTCGATACTGGCGCGATGAGTGTTGATGACATAAATGAAAGAGTCAATGCGTACAGAAACGAGCTTGAAAAAAGAGGTATGGATCTGAATGTCGTGGTTATGGATGTGGCTTCAGCAGACGGATTTGAGGCAGCAGTACAGAATACATCCGGACTCCGCAATGATGCAAATAAACACGCTTTCTTCATAACCAACGGTTCGCTGGACAGTGATAAGCTTAAGAGCCTGCAGAAAGAACTCGGTAATCAGGGAATGACTGCATCAGTGATAACGGACGCCCCGTCAAACTGGGCCGTACTGACCGGCAGCTTTGACGGGACGATGTACAGTCTTGCGGATTTCTCTGTGGATACTGATGCGGCATCGTTTAATTCACTGATGAATGACATGGTATACAACACTAACATGTATGTTTCGACAAATTCTTCCCTGAATATACTCTCAGACATAAAAAAGCGGCTTAACGCTCTTGTCAATGTAATGATGAGGGAAATCAACTATCTGCATAAAAGCGGGCTGAACATAAAGGATCCGCCGGAATACGGCGAAGACCTCTTTGTGGTGATCAATCCGGCAAAGCCTCTGGAGATGGGGAATATCCGGCTCAATCCCAACCTGGAGGATCTGTCCGTCATAGCTGTTTCGGGGACAGGGATGAAAGGCGACAACGCCATTGCCCTGCAGATCGCGAACCTGAGGAACAAAGCTATGATAAGGGACAATACCGGACTGGTGAGTCTGGACGATTACTACCAGAATATCATACTCAACATTGGAAATTATGGCGCTGATGCGGCGAGGATCGCCGAAAGCCAGGGCAAGCTGGTGGAGGCGGCTGACGCGCAACGGACCGCTATAACGGGTGTTTCCATGGATGAAGAAATGACAAATATGCTTAAATTCAAATTTGCGTATGATGCAGCATCGAGAGTGCTNAATATTATAGATTCGATGATAGAGACCGTAGTAAACAGACTGGGTCTGGCAGGCAGGTGATAATAGATGGCTGAATCTTTTTTTGGACTCAATATAGCAGTGCGCGGGCTTTTTTCCGCTCAGCGCAGTCTGGATATAACAAATCACAACCTGAACAATATAAATACGCCGGGCTATTCCAGGCAGCAGGCTGTACAGGTGGCTTCAAGGCCGATGGCTCTTGCTGACGGCACCGGCATGATGGGCACAGGATCGGATGTCATCGGAGTGAAGAGGATCCGTGACGAATACCTCGATTTCAAGTTCTGGAGTGAGAATCTGTCTTACGGTGAGTGGAGCGTTAAAAACCAGGTCCTCGCCGATCTTGAAGTCATGTTCAATGAGCCCTCCGACAGCGGTTTTACAACGATCATGAGCGATTTCTTCGATTCGCTGCAGGAACTGTCGAANGACCCGAGCAGTGCCGCCGTCAGGTCGCTGGTCAAGCAGCGGGGAGTGACNCTGGCCAAGTTTTTCAACAACCTGGCGACGAATCTCGAGGAGCTGCAGAAAGACATAAACTACAGGATACAGACGAAGGTGGAAGAAGTGAACTCACTGGCTGTCCAGATACAGCAACTCAACAGGCAGATATATATAACCGAATTGGGCGGCAACACGGCAAATGACATGAGGGATCAGCGTACTGTCCTCGTGGACAGGCTCTCAAAAATAATCAACATCGAGGCCAATGAAATAGTTACAGGATACACGCCTGATGGCAGAGAGGACAAGCATTTTGTGATCACCATCAGCGGCAAGGCTCTTGTGGACCATTTTACCGTCAGCAAGCTGGCACTGGAACAAAGNCCATCGGATAAAAAGGTCAACAGGGAGGACGCGGGCAATCTCTATGAGATAAAATGGGCTGACGGCAACAAGCTCAACATAAAAGGCGGCGAACTGAGGGGTTATCTGGATGTCCGCGACGGCAACGAAGGCAGTGTGAACCCCGATAACGGACTGGTTTCACCGAATTACAAGGGAATACCCTATTATCTGAAGAAGCTGAATGAATTTGTGCGGGTTTTCGCCCGGGCATTCAATGAAGGATATATCGACCTGGACGGCGACAGGGCCTTTGATCCCGATGAGGTCGGCACAGGTCACGCCTCGGGTTATGGCTATAACACGGATAAAACAGGCATCCGCTTTTTCACCATGACTGGTGAAGGCAGGCAGCCGTTGTCGACNGAGGATTTTCTGGATGGTGCGACCGATCCGGCTGATATCTTTGATATATATGAAAGGATTACAGCAAAGAATTTTTCGGTCAGTGCCGATATACTGGATGACTATAATCTGATCGCGACATCAGATGCATCCGGAGAAGCCGGGAATATCAGGGTGCTGAATGAGTTGCTCGACTTCAGAAGAAATGCGGACATGTTTTCAGAAGGNGCCCCTGAGGACTTTATGAAGTCCCTGGTGGCAACACTGGGCATAGATTCGCAGCAGGCTGACAATTACAGTGACAATCAGCAGATCGTCGTCAACCAGATAATTAACAGGAGGCTTTCAAATTCAGGTGTTTCCATCGATGAGGAGATGGCCAACCTGGTGAAGTTCCAGCACGCTTATAATGCGGCGGCAAAAATGATACAGACGATGTCTGAGATATACGAGACACTGATCAACAAGCTGTTTGTCTGAGCACAGAATTCATGGTGACAAACTACGCTGACCGGTCATTGTGCTGTCGATAGAATGTAGCTTTGATTCTGGGAGGTCCATGACATGAGAATAACCAACAACATGTTAATTAACAATATGATAAAGTATATCGGAAACAACCTGACAAGGATGGACAAGCTGCAGGCACAGCTTGCCACCGGGAAGAAGATACAGGTACCCTCCGATGACCCTGTCGTTGCGGCAAGGGCACTCAAGCTCCGCACAGATGTTGCTGAGATCCAGCAGTATCAGAGGAATCTGAAGGATGCCCAGTCATGGCTGGAGATAACGGAATCGGCGCTGAGCGACATGGGTGACATATTCCAGAGGGTCAGGGAGCTTATAGTGGGCAGCGATGCCATCGAGAGCCCCGAGGATCTGCAGGCTACAAAGAACGAAATAATCCAGCTCAGAACGCAGCTGATCAACCTAGGGAATTCAGCCTATGCCGGGCGCTATATCTTTACCGGCTTCAAGACGGACCAGAAGCTGCTGGACGAGGCAGGGAACTTTCTCGTGGATGTAAGCAACAGTGAACAGATATTCTACCAGATAGGGCTGGCGGACAGTGTCAACATAAATGTTCTCGGCGGTGATCTCTTCAACAGCGGTACAGATATTACAGCAGGCTCCACTGGCAAATTTATACAGGATATGAACGAGCTAATACAAGCATTCGANGATGCTGATTACGAAGCGATCAGAAGCATGACACAGAATTTTTCGGACAATCTTGACAATGTGCTCAGGCTCAGGGCGGATGTCGGCGCCAGGATAAACAGGCTCGAGCTTACGGCAAACAGGATGATGAATGACAACACCAACTTTACAAGGCTCATGAGCGAGAATGAAAATGTGGACATGACCGACACGATAATGAATCTGAAAAACGAGGAAAATGTATACAGGGCATCGCTGGCAGGNGGTGCCAGGATAATCATGCCGTCGCTGATAGATTTCCTGAGGTGACGACATATCGGCTCAAGTGATCCATGGACGAACNGACAGCCACGGATGGTGAGTATATGGGACTGGAAATAAGCAGAGTGCATGCAAAACTGGATATACAGACCACGCCGTCACGTCTTGACATACAGACCCGGAAGGCAAAGCTGGAGTTCCGCAACAAGCGGGAACGAGTTGACGTGCGCACTGAACTGCCGCGGGTCATCATCGATCAATCCGAATGCTTCGCGTCAATGGGGCTGATGAAGCCCGTTGATCTGACCAGGCAGGAAGGACAGTGGTCGATGCAACATGCGCTCACATATGCGAGCAAGGTTTCCGGAGACGGAGATAGCGTGGCGGCCATTGAGAATCCGCAGGATCCATGCCGGATATCGTTGAGCGGGACACTTATCCTGAACGTGAATTTGTGCTGGATTTCATACCAAAGGCAAGACCCCGGATAAACGTTACCGGCGGTGTACAGATAAATACCGAAAAGAATGCGGAAGGAACGTCAAACAGAGTGCAGGCTACATATACGCCGCCTGAAATACGTATCGATCACAAGGCGTCGCAGGTGCGTATCCGCATGGCGCAATACCCTTCGATCAGAATGAGGTATGTACCCGGCAGATTTAATAAATATGTCTGACAAGTCTGACAATATATATGGAGGAATCAAAATGATAATAAAGACCAGGTATTTTGGAGAGCTTGACATCAGGGATGAAGATATCATCCGATTCGGCCATGGCATACCGGGCTTTGAGAATGTGAAAAGGTTTGTATTGATTGACAGCGATGAGGAGGGCTTGCCTTTTAAATGGATACAGGGTGTGGACGAACCTAAGCCTGCTTTCGTTATAGTCGATCCGTTTGTGATAAGAAGGGATTATGAAATCAATCTCAACGATGAAGTCCTGGACGAGCTTGAAATAAAGTCTCAATCCGATGTTTTGGTATTTTGCATAGTGGTCGTGCCTGAGGATGTCAACAAGATGACTGTGAACCTGCAGGCGCCGCTGGTCATCAACACTGTGAACCGTAAGGGCAGACAGCTTATCCTTGACACAGACAGATACAGTGTGCGACACTATATACTGGAAGAAGTCCAGGGACGGGAGGATAAAGACGATGCTGGTACTGACAAGGAAAAGGGATCAGTCCATAGTCATAAATGAAAATATCGAAATAACTGTTCTTGACATACAGGGCGACCAGGTGCGCATCGGCATCGATGCTCCCAGGGAAGTATCGATACACAGGAAAGAAGTGTTTGTGCAAATTTCCGAGGAGAACAGGAAGGCGGCATCTGCCAATGTGAAGGTCGATTTGAAGGAGGTTTTGAAAAACAGTCGGCTGGCCGGGCTCAAAAAAGAGGACGGGAGCCAGGATCCCAAATAACGGATAGAAGCCATAGAAATGAGGCTTTGTCAGCTCCACAAGTGTGTAAAGCTCTGTTATTGTTACGGACGTAATATCGCAGACTTAAAAATTATAAAAAAGACTAAACTTATCCTCTGATACAGCCGATACTGTATTAGAGGCGTTTCTTTTCTGAAGTCGTAAACGCGCGCCGGCGGATGAGAGCAAAAACCCTGAAGGAGCCGGTCCGTCCGGCGGAACGGGAACGGATTCCCGTAATAAGAATCAAGGAGGATGATCTTATGATTATCAACAACAACATTTCTGCAATCAACACCAGAAACCAGCTATTCGTCACAAACACAGCAGCAGGCAAGTCCATGGAAAAGCTGTCATCGGGAAAAAGGATAAACCGTGCAGCAGATGATGCAGCAGGTCTGTCCATTTCCGAAAAAATGAGAGCACAGATCAGAGGTCTCAACCAGGCTGCAAGGAATGCACAGGACGGCATTTCACTGATACAGACCGCTGAAGGTGCACTCGACGAAGTCAGCAACATGCTGGTCAGGCTGAAGGAGCTGGCAGTACAGAAGGCAAACGGCACGTACAATGACAAGGACAAAGCGAATCTTGCACTCGAAATGGATTCCCTTACAAAAGAAATTCAGAACATATTTACCAACACCAAGTTCAACGGATCATCGGTTCTGACAACGTCTGTAACAATCATAATTTCGGACGATGGAACAACGGCCCTGACGATCGAAGCAACTTCGACGGATGGCATTATAAGCCTTACGAGCGGTTCATCGGTTTCCAACATTGAGACAGCGATCGAGAATGTCAATAAAGCAAGGGCAACATACGGAGCCAAGCAGAACAGGCTCGAGTCGACCGTCAGGAACCTGAAGACGACAGCCGAGAACCTGCAGGCAGCGGAATCGCGAATCAGGGATACCGACATGGCCGAGGAGATGTCCAACTTCACGAAGTACAGCATCCTGATCCAGGCCGGTACAGCCATGCTTGCGCAGGCCAACATGGCTCCTCAGAGCGTCCTGTCACTGCTCAGATAACAATGGGATAATATCTGTCAAAGAGGCTCATGTTGCATGAGTCTCTTTGACGCATTTTAAGATAATAACGCTCATTGAGGATAAGAATGTTTGATATATCGCCTTTCATAAACTGGAGCGCGCGTCGGTATATGCGGGGCGATTTACCAAATAAAATCCGGGAAAGGATTCCCGGATCAAAAAATCAAGGAGGATGAGATTATGATCATCAACAACAACATTTCCGCAATCAACACAAGAAACCAGTTGTTCGTAACCAACTCAGCAGCGNGCAAGTCCATGGAAAAGCTGTCATCCGGAAAAAGGATAAACCGTGCTGCAGATGACGCAGCAGGCCTGTCCATTTCCGAGAAGATGAGGGCACAGATCAGGGGTCTCCTTCAGGCTGCAAGGAATGCACAGGACGGAATCTCACTGATACAGACCGCTGAAGGTGCACTCGACGAAGTCAGCAACATGCTTGTCAGGTTGAAGGAACTGGCAGTACAAAAGGCAAACGGGACCTACAATGACGAGGACAAAGCGAATCTGGCACTCGAAATGGAATCCCTTACAAACGAAATAAGCAACATATTTACCAACACCAAGTTCAACGGATCATCGGTACTGGCAACGACTGTAGCAATCGTTATTTCGGACGATGGAACAACGGCCCTGACAATCAATGCAACTTCGACGGATGGCATAACAAGCCTTTCGAGCGGTTCATCGGTAACCAACATCGAGACGGCGATCAAGAATGTCAACAAGGCAAGGGCAAGATACGGAGCTCTGCAGAACAGGCTCGAGTCGACCGTCAGGAACCTGAAGACGACCGCCGAGAACCTGCAGGCAGCGGAATCGCGAATCAGGGATACCGACATGGCCGAGGAGATGTCCA
>JGI24707J26582_10000253_pt1 | contig 40050 bp, 28 predicted proteins | sample BioPla1DNA1_FD_26582 | JGI IMG/M metagenome (IMG submission 26582)
TAGGAATTTATAATTAATCAAGAGAATTTATCTTAGCAAAGGTAATTAATAAAATTAAGCTTTTAAAAGCGAAAGGAGAATTCATATGGCAAAAGAATTAAATGCTCAAGAATTTCAAACAGAAGTATTAGAAGCCTCAGAATTGGTTTTGGTCGACTTTTTTGCTACCTGGTGCGGACCCTGTAAAATGATGGCGCCAATCGTTGATCAGGTATCAGAAGAAATGAAAGGAAAAGCAAAAGTATATAAAATAGATGTTGACCAGGCAAGAGACTTAGCAGCCAAATACAGAATTATGAGTGTACCGACTTTTATTTTCTTTAAAAATGGAGAAGTGGTAGAAAAAATACCTAATGCCGTCAGCAAAGAAACTTTAATAGAAAAAATTAATGAATTAGCGTAAGAAAACATAAGAACTTGCATGATAAAGGACCGTATCAGCGGTCTTTTTATTGTTGCATTGTTACGGAACTGTTACAAAGCAAAAAAAACTTGCAAAGAAAATAATTCCATATTATAATAATCTCCGCGAGCATCTTTTGCCAGTTTAACAATATTACAAGAATAATGGACAATATTACATTATTATTACATATCTATTAATTTAGTTGACTGGCAAAATTTGCGGTGCTATAATCATTTCTGTAAACTAGAGATTAGAATGATTTACCAAATCTCTAAAAAAAAAATTAAGGGAGGAAAAAAAATGAGAAGAAAGTTAGCTGCTTTATTAGCAGGCGCTATGGTTCTCACATCTTTACCAATGGTATCCTTCGCAGTTTCTACAAATCGCGTTTCAAGGGTACCTGTAATTGCTAAAGATCAGACCATTGGCGAGGTAGGTGGCTCATACTTAACCATTGAAGAAAAAGATTATTTTATGGAAGAAATTAAGGCAGGTGAATATTTCAATTTAATATTGAAAAACGGTAAATGGGAAGATGTATCTGAAACATTGTATAACCCAAAAGGTGAAGAGGCAGATAATCAATTTGTGAACTTTGATAAATTCGATGGTTACACAATGAAAAAACTTACAGACACTAAAGTGCAGATTCAAGTTTATAAAAATACCAGTGTAACAGATAGAAAAGAATTCGCATTTGCTATTCCTTTGGATAATGTAAAATGCACTGAAGAAGCAGATGTAGAATTAACAATTGATGATTATGACAGTGGCGTAAGCAAAGGCACATATGTAATTGCAGAATTTGCTAAAGACGCTACAAAAGCTAAAATTGATTCTAAGAGCTTTAACAATGTTTTAGATTTAAATACTCTTGAAATTGAAGAATTAAAAATTGGTACACTTAAAAACGGTGAATTAAGATTAGAAATCCTTAACGATGATTTTGCTTGGATTTGGAATCCTGGCGTAGCAAGTGAAGTTACTGTAGAAGGTGACGGCACATTATCAAATGCTAAAATTAAAGCAGTAATCGATGATGTCAAATCATCCAACTCTGTTCTTGTTCTTGAGATTAGAGGAATCGATGCAGATGCAGATGAAACACGTGAGCAAAGAGCAACACTTTACATTAGCGGATTACAAATCATTGCAAAACGTAACGCAGATTTTGGTGAAGTTGAAGTTGAAATCGACGGAAGCCATGACGATGGCTGCGGCGTAACCAAAGAAGTTCTCAAAGTAGGAGAATATGTTGACTTTGGTATTAAAGTTTCTGTTGCAGAAGAAAAAGATTTAGTAGCAGGTTATGACAAACAAACATACAAAATTACACTTGAAGAAGTAGTTCAAGGTTCTTGGGCTTCTGAAAGAAGAACAACAATTAAATTCCCTGACTACGTAAGAATCGTAGACAAGAGCGCTGTAAAAATTATCGATGCTGACTGCGAAAACATTGGTGTAAGAAGAAAAGATTACTTATATGTTGATGATGATGACAATGTAGTTAAATCAAAATATGCATATATGGAATGTGATGATCATTGGATTGATTTCGCAAACATTAAGAAAGAAGATTCAACTAAGACAACAAAATTAGTATTTGAAGTTACCTTAGAAGCTAAAGCTGCTAGTTCCGGAGATATCACAGCTACATTCGAAGGTAATGCATTATTAGGATATGAAGAAGAATTAGTACTTGGTGAAGTTACTGTACCATTCACAGTAGACGTTGAAGCTAAAGAACTTAAAGCAGGTCTTAAAGTTCAAGACGCTGGTACAATTACAGTAACTGAAACTGATAAAGGTAAATTAACAAAAGGAACAAAATTATACTTCGAACTTGAAGATTACGTATCTTGGGAAACTAAGCCAGAAGTAAAAGTTGATGGGGACATCGAAGTAGAAGCTAGCATCTTAGAAGAAAAAGCAGTTGACAAATACTTTGAAACAGTTCCAACAAGAAGTTACACTTATGAAGTATACGATGCAAATACTTATACAAAACTTAAACTTGATCCTGATGATGATGATGAGGATAAAGAGGATAAATTTGCTGAGGGATTAACTTGGACTCAAGTATTAGAAGTATTAAAAAAATATGAAGATAATGAAAAAATTGATCCATATGTAAGAAGAAGAACAACTACTTCAACATTAAGTAGAATATACGAATATGAATTTGCAAAAACAAGCGGACGTGTACTTGTAGTTGAAGTTAAGAAAGCTTCACGTAAACAAGCTTCCACAATTACTCTTGAAGGTGCAAAACTTTTAGTTGACCGTACAATTCCTGAAGGAACCTTCGATATGGCTGTTAGAACACTTGGTGACAAGTGGAACGGATGGGGCAGCTGGTACAAAGACTTATATGTAGACATTATTACTCCAAACACTGAAGACATCGAACAAAGCAAGAACGCTAAATACACTGCTACATTTACTCTTGATTCTGTAAATTACACAGTTGATGGAGTAACATTACAAGCAGACGTAGCTCCATATGCTAAAGACGGACGTATCATGGTTCCTGTAAGATACGTTGCTCAAGGCTTAGGAGTTAACCCAGATGACGTTCTGTACTCCAACAAGACAGTTACTATTATGAATGGTAACCGTATCGTTCAACTAGTACTTGGAAGCAACGTTATGAAAGTTAATGGTGCTGAAATTACCATGGATACAGTAGCTGAAGCTAAAGACGGCAGAATCTTCGTTCCAATGGGATGGATTGCTAAAGGCTTAGGCGTACCTGTACAATGGGATAACAACACTAAGACAGCAACATTTAACTAAGATTAAGATATTATTTTAATAAAAACAGACCTCAACTGAGGTCTGTTTTTATTCTAGCAAAATAAAAACATGGTAAAATTTATCATACTTTAATTCATGTATATCGTATATATAAAAAGCAACAAAAGATAATTAAAATGATTAGGGGGGATTAGGTGAGAAGACATAAGAACTGGCTTATTACGGGACTTATCATTACTTTTTTAATGCCTTCAAGTCTTCGGGCTGATACCAGTGGCGTATCGCTCCTGTGGAATGGTGAGAGATATCTCCTTAAAAACCAGCCCATTGTAAAATCAGGCACTAGTCTGATAGGAATGCGGGAACTTTTTGAAATCCTGGGTGCAGAAGTGGAATGGGATGCAAATAAAAAAATTATCAAAGCCCAAAAAGATGAAAACTATATTGAACTTAAAGTAGGAACAAAAGATGCTTATAAGAATGGAGAAAAAATTGAGCTAAGCCTTGCTCCCGAAATTAAAGACGGCGTGACTTTTGTACCTTTAAGATGGATTGCTGAAGCACTGGATGCCCAGGTAGAATGGAATAAAGATGAAGCAGCGATATATATAACAACAAAAGAGAATATAAATCCGGCAGAAGAAGACCCTTCAGGCGAAAAACTGTCAGACGAAAAAACGCGAGATGAAAGCGTTCCAATGGATAATAATCTTGTAGAAAATAATATCCCAAAGCTTAAGATAGAAGCCATTGAGTATAAAAATGCCAGGGAATTAAGTTTAGAGGATGTTAAGAGAATGGCTGTCGGGGGAAATATTTCACTTCGCCTGCAGAATTTAGCTGCTGAGCGGGCCGAAGAAGCAGCTGTCATTGCATCAAGAACGCCTATGGTTTCTGATGGTCTTGGAGGTTATGTAGCAATTGAGGAAGATGCCGTTGTTTCTTTACTGAGAAGAAGTACTGCGGACATGGGAGCTGAAGCTGCAAAGAAGCAAAAAGAATTGATAAAAGAATCTGTGCAGTTTATGGCAGAAAAAGCTTATTATGAAATTGTTGAACTTGAAGAACAATTAGCCATTACACAGGCATCTGTCGAGTTATCCAGGGAAAACCTTGATATAATAAGAAAAAGATATGAACTCGGATTAGAAAGCCGATACAATCTTTCTCAGGCAGAAATGGAACAAGAACAATTGGAAAAGCAATTAGAGACTTTAAAGCTTTCTCTGGACTCTAAATATACTGAACTTAATAATCTCATCGGACAACCAACAAATATGCGTTATATATTGAATAAAAATATCGGATATAAGCCCCTTGAAGACATTAGCTTAAAAGGTCATATCAGTGATATGATTTCCAAAGATTTTTATGTATGGTACAGTAAAAAGGCCAAGGAGTTAAAAGACTTAGAAAGAAAATCCCACAGTACAACCTGGACTCCAAATGGAGAGAGTTATTCAATGAAGGACAATGAATATAAGCAGGCAGAACTCTCTGAAGAGGCAACGATCAAGAATCTTGAAAAATCTCTTGAATCCAGGTATAATCAAATCCTACAGCTTGAGAAACAAATTGAAGCACAAAAGCTCAATATAGAAAAGGCAAAGGAATCTTACCGTATATTAATACAACAATATAAGCTGGGAATGATTATTCCTTTGAAATTAAAACAAGGGGAACTGGCAATCCATAATGCAGAATTGGAATTACAAAAATTAATGGCTCAACACAATCAATTAAAAACAGCTTTTTATAATCCTGCTTTGATGCCGGACTATGCCAATTAAATAAACAAAGCGTTCCTGAGAAAAGACTTTTAAAGACAGAAAAAGACTAGGGAAAATTCCCTAGTCTTTTTGCAGTTATTAGTTAATGTTTTCGATGGATACTTCTACATCATCAAAGTTCACAAGAATGTTGCCGCTTGCATCGGTAATGGAGTATGCAGGATTATCTAATCCGTTATAAGTTATTTCTAACTTATCTCCATCCCAATCTTCGTTACCATCGTTAATTACAAATACAATTTTGCTACCGTCAACAATTTGGATCTTTTCGATGTTTAACTTCTTACCATCTTTCTTAACTGTGAATCGGCTGATTAACAAGTCGTTAGCAGCGCTTCCTCTTTCAAGTGTTACAGTTGTAACACCATCTTCAACGCTTTCAGAAGTTACCAGAGCTAAGCCACTGCCAAATCCAAATTGTACAGCTTCGCCAACTTCAAATACAATTTCAGTTTTGTTTCCATATACAGCACTTGCTACAGTTGCTTCAGGATTATATTTGTCTTCTATCGCAAGAGCTGAAGCCATTGACAGGGCAGAACCATAAATATTCTTTGTGGATACAGTTTCTGCCAAGGTTAATCTTAAGCCAGTTCCGTCAAATTTAGCATTTTGGTCTAATTTTTCACGTACATATAAAGTTAATTTATATTCATCATCTGAATCAGAATAATCAACTCTATATACATTTAATGATAAACCGGAAACTAATTTAACAATGAAGTCTCTTCTGTCTAAAGATTTTTCATCAATAGGGTTATTTAATTCAAGTTCAATTGTATTTTCACCGGTAACAGCAGCGGATACAACGACTGGTGCTTCAGAATCAAGTGTTAAAGTACCAGCATCAATATCCAGCAATTGAGCATACATTTCATTGCCAGCTACATCGGTTACTTTTTCAACTTGAATGTATTTAATGCTTTCGAAATCATCTAAGTCATAAGTGCGTCCGTTTAATTTCCATTCTTCAGGGAAGATAATTTCAACGGTTTTATCATCACCTAATAAGTTGATTTCAGTATCATCTGGTAAGCTGTAAAGTGCACCGCTTACAAAACGGAATTTGTAATTGTTGAGGTTTGTTGCCTTCTTTTCATCTACTTCTTCGCTAAATTTAATAAGAATTCTTTTGTTATCTCCTGAAATAATTCTACCCCAAGCTTCAATTGTAACTCTTTCTAAGTCTTCAATAGTAACTTCTTTAAGAGTAGGAAGAAGTTCATTTGCTAAAGGTGAAAGGTCAGTAACTTCGCTTATTTCAAGAGTATAATCACCAGCTGCAATACTTGAGAATGTAACTTTTATTTTATTTTTTACATCATCTTCAGCATATGCAATTGCTGTTGCAGTTTTTTCTTTTTCGTCCTTATCAATTAAAACATACTTTCCGTTAGTATTAACGTCTTCATTATATGTTACATAAAGAATGTTTTGGTTATTTTCATCTGTTTCAACGTCAATTACTTCAGGTCTTTCAAGGTCAACGTCAGGTGTAAAGTTTAATTCTATCTTCTTAGCAACATTACCTGAGAAGTCTTTAACGTTTTCAATAATAAGTGTAGCACCGTTTAATGGTACATAATTACCTTCAGCAAAAGTAATTTCATATACTAAGTCATTATCTTTGCTTTGAGTTACACTATCAGCATAACCTTTTTTGCTTCCTGATTTCCATGAAACATAAGATTTATCAAAGGCTTTAATTTCTTCGTTGAATTCAACTAAAACTTTAGTTTGACTTGCGCTAATAATTTCAGCTTCTGGTGCTTCTTCATCTTTTACTACAGTAAAGTCAATATCAATTGCTTTTAGATTGAATCCTGCTGCATCTTCTACATCACTAGTAATTGTAAGAACATGATCGCCATCTTCTAAAGGTGCTTTAAAGTTAATTGTAAATTCTGTTTTTGTGTTGTTAGCTTCAACAGAACCACGAACTAAGGATTCATCAATTCTATATGAGCTTAAAACATCAGCATTTTCAACTGGCTCGCTGTAGATAACAGTGATTGATTGATTTCCTTTAACCTTAACGTCCTTAACTTCTGGAAGTTCATTATCAAATACATTTACAACAATTTCAGTCTTAGCAATTTTCTTTCCTGTTGTATCTTTGATATCCTTGATAGTATATTTAGTATCAGTTGTTTGACGTAATGGACTATCTAATGTTACTAATACGGATTTTCCATCTTTAGATATTTCAAAGATGTCATTAGAAGCAAGACCTAAACGGCTGTTAGTTACAGTATCTTTATCTAATTCTCTAGAGAATTCGATAGTAAATTGTTTTAAGTTATGACCTACAACCTTAAGAACTTTTAGTTCATTGTATTCTCTTACAACCTTAATTGTCTTTTCTACTTTAATACCGTGTGAATCCACAGCAACAATTTTAATTAGGTTTTCACCCATGGATAAAGCAACATCAGCTGTAAATTTCTTATCATTAACTACAGCTTCTTTTCCATTAACAGTAACTGTTGCTTGGTTAGACATTGAACCTGAAACAGTGATTGTTTCATTTTCTGTAGTTGAATCTACTTTGTCCAATGCAATATCAAAAGAAACTAAACCTAATTGTTCTCCTAAAGTCTTGTCGCTGCCAACTGGCTTAGACATTAAAGTGTCATAAGTAAAATCAGCAATTTGAAGAAGTTGAATGTTTGTTCCTTCTACTTCTGATGGATAGTCAACTAATCCCTTGTCTTGAGCAAATGTTGGGATAGATGTCCAAGTAAAGTCAACATTTTCAACATATCCAAGACGTACTAACATGATTTTCATGTATTCACGGCCGGTAATAGGAGCCATTGGATTTAGATTTCCAAGGTGGTCACCTGCAATACCGATTTCAGGATGTGCTTTTAAGTACGCAGCCAACTTACGAATGAATTGACTATGATTTGAATTAATGTCTTTAAATGTAGCTTTGCCTTCCCATGCAAAATTGTTCATTTCATCATATTTACCCATTAACTTAAGTTGCATTACAAAGGCACGATATCTTGTCATTGTTTGAGTTCCGATAACACCGTTACCTTCACCGGTAATAATGCCAAGATTTGATAAAATATTTAACTTATCTGCATTTGATAAGCTCCCTGCAAAAGCCATATTAGTGGAAGATAGAACCACTGAAGCAACTAATGCAAAGGATAAGAGTTTCTTTTTAAGATTCTTCATTAAGCTTTCCTCCTTATTTACTATGCTAAAACATAGAATTATGTTGATGACTTATGTCTACCAACTATAAAACATTATAGGTGAAATGGTTAACATAATCAAGGGATTTCCCCTTGGCAAATTAATCATATATTTACAGAAAAGAGGGTGGTGATGACGGGAAAAGTCAAGGGGTAATTGCTTTAGGATAATATTAAAAGCAAAAATTGTATTGAAAAGAAAAGAATTATGTTGGCGACTTATGTCAATCAACTGTACAAAGCTATTGTAGCCAATTTCTATAGGCCTATCAATATAAAAAAACTGGCAAATTAAAAAAGAAAATAAAAGTAATTAAATAAACTATCATTATAGTTAATTGAAAAAGGAACAAGGGAATTTATATGGAAATACTTGCATATGCCTCCTTTTTGACATAAAATAATAATTAGATTAGAAGGATCATAAGGCAGTGCATACTATTGCAAGGAGGATTAATATGAAAATAATTAGAAGAGCAGTTATTTCATTAAGCTTAGTTTTTTGTCTTACGACTTCTGTTTTTGGACAAACATATATAGATGTACCAGAAGATCATTGGGCATATAAGGTGGTAGAAAAGGCAACAGAAAAGAAATGGATGACAGGTAATTTACAAAATGAATTTAAGCCCCAGGAAGATATTGATTACTTTTATTTTTCTGCTATAGCTGCAAAGATTGCAGGTTATAAAGATCCTTTAGAAAATCCTAATATATCTCAAGAAGAAAAGAAATATGCCGATGAAGCATATCAAAAATATCAAAGTGTTTTAAACCAATACAATAATAATTTTAAAAAATGGGATGAACAATATTATAAAAATTATAATGAAGAAATTGCATATCTACTTCATAAAGGAGTATTAAGAGTTGAAGATTTAAGTAAATTTATAATAAAGCAAGGAGATGGAACAGAACAAGTGTCTTCTCTTACTAGGGAGGATTTGGCTGTCTTTGTTGTAAGATTAATAGGTAAAGAAGAATACGTTATAAATAATTATTCCAAGACTAATTTTCTTGACGATTCTGTGATTAGTTCAACTGCAAAGCCTCACGTAGCTTATTTAAATGAAACAGGTATTTTCCAAGGCGGAGAAAATACCAAATTTGACCCTAAGGGCAAAGTATTTAAAGCAATGCTAGCAAAGGTTTTAGTTGAATCTGTTTTAGAGTCAGAAAGTCAACAAGGTTCAGTTGATGTTGATAAGGAAGTATATATACAAGGTAAGGTAGAGTATTTTAATAGTGGTTACTTTGGTATCAATTCAGGGAATAAAACATCTTGTTATCCTGTAAAAGAAGATGCTAAATTTTATATTGGAAGCAAAGAAACTAATAAAGAAAGCATTAAAAAAGATGATACCGTATTAATTCAGCTTATAAAAGAAGGCAATAATGATTATATTTCAAAGATTACAAAGATAGAAGGGGCAAGCACTCCAACACAGGATTCATTTGATGAAGACAAAAACACACCAGCTACAAATGCCAATACCAGTTATTTACAAGAAAATCTTAATATTTCACCTAGAAAAGTTGAAGGAGTAGTTAAAGCAGTAAAAGATTCTGGCATAGAAGTAATAGTTAAGTATGTAAATCATAAAGGAGAAATTAGTGAAGAAATAGAAAGCTATATTGTTAGTAGTAACTCAGTAATCACTAAAAATAATAAAGAATTAGAATTAGCTGATATTAATAAAGGAGATATTATTGTTAGCGAAGTAAGAGGTAATCTTTTAACTAAGGGTGAAATCATCGAAAGCCAAAGAGAAATATCAGGAATCCTAGTAGAGAAAAAACGAAAAAATGGTTCAAATGTAATTTTACTAGATTATAAGAATGATACTGTAGAATATAGTATTAATAGCAGTGTAAGTATAAAGAAAAAGGGATTAGAAGATGCAACGTGGAATGATTTAAGAATAGGAGATAAAATTACCCTAGATATAGAATATGAAAAGGTTACTGAAATTTGGGCAGAGGGTTATACATCTAGAGTAACTGGAATAATACAAGAAGTAGTTATATCAGCTAATCAGTCAAAAATAACTATTGAACATGAAGACGGCAAAATTAAAACTTATCCTCTTATATATGGGGCAAAAATTGTTAGCAAATTAACCAATGAAAACATTTCATTATATGATGTGCGTTTAGGACAAGAGGTAACTATGTATTTAGACAGTATGGAAGTTGAAGAGTTAGTAGTCGGCTATCAAAGAAAACTTAGTACTGTACAAGGATATATTGAAAATATTAATTTTTCCAAGGATTATGTTGATATTAGAACAGAATCAGACTTTATGGGAACTAAACGTATTAGGATGGGCATGGATGTAGAAGTTTTTAGAGGAAATAAAAGACTAAGTAGGAGAGATTTAAAAGAAGATATGCTTGTAGTTATTACAATGAAAAGTTATGGCAGCGACCAAGCGGATACAATAAATATTTTAGGTTACTAGAGGCGGGATTATATCCTGCCTTCTTTATTTATTATGATACGATATTTAAAAGTAGGAAAGATTTAAATAATCTTTAATTTTTATTGCTTTAGACTTGATTATTTTTCGAAATACTAGTAATCTATTAGTTAAGAGATAAGATTATAAAAAATCACATTTTTTTAGCTTCTTATCTACATATTTATATTTTTAAGGGTAAGCTTTTCTATTTTATTAAGTGTAAAAGTTTATGCAAAAATGAAAGCGTGTTCATTTTCTTATTTGATTCACTAATAAAGTAGAAATAAGAAATTAAAAATAATAATATTATTTTTTAAGGAGGGCGCATATGAAATTCGGCTTTTTTGACGATAAAAACAAGGAGTATGTTATTACTACTCCAAAGACCCCATATCCCTGGATAAACTATTTAGGGAATAAAGACTTTTTTGGCCTTATTTCTAATACAGGAGGAGGGTATTGTTTTTATAGAGATGCAAGACTAAGAAGAATTACAAGATATCGCTATAATAACATACCTATTGATAACGGAGGCCGTTATTTTTATATCTTTGACAATGGGGATTATTGGACTCCTGGTTGGATGCCTGTAAAGAAAGATTTAGATTTTTATGAGTGCAGACATGGTTTAGGATATACCTCAATTACTGGAGAAAGAAATAACGTTAAAGTAAATGTAACTTCTTTTGTTCCTTTAGAATACAATGGAGAAGTTCATAGAGTAAAAGTAAAAAATAATTCTAAGGAAGAAAAAGAATTATCCCTATTTTCATTTGTTGAATTTTGTTTATGGGATGCTTATGATGATATGACCAATTTCCAAAGAAACTTAAGTACTGGGGAAGTGGAAATTGAAGGTAGTGCAATTTATCATAAGACTGAATATAGAGAAAGAAGAAATCATTATGCTTTTTATTGGGTAAATACTGAAATAGATGGTTATGACAGTGACAGAGATAGTTTCCTTGGAGCATATAACGATTTGAATACTCCTCAGGTAGTAGCACAAGGAAAATCTAATAATTCTGTTGCAAGTGGTTGGGCTCCAATTGCTTCTCATGGAATTAATTTAACCCTTAAACCAGAAGAAGAAAAGACCTTTGTTTTTGTTCTTGGATATGTTGAAAATGATAAAGATGAAAAGTTTATTGCTTTAAACGTAATCAATAAAGAAAAGGCTTATGCTATGCAAGAGCAATTTAAAGATAATGAATGTGTAGAAAAAGCTCTTGAAGATTTAAGGGTGTATTGGAAGGGACTTCTTTCTAAATATACTTTAGATAGCCATGATGAAAAATTAAACCGCATGGTTAATATATGGAATCCTTATCAATGTATGGTTACCTTTAATATGTCTAGAAGTGCTTCCTACTTTGAATCAGGAGTTGGAAGGGGAATGGGCTTTAGGGATTCAAACCAAGATATTCTAGGTTTTGTTCATCAAATTCCTGACAGAGCTAGAGAAAGAATACTTGATATTGCAGCTACACAATTTGAAGATGGAAGTGCTTATCACCAATATCAACCTTTAACTAAAAAAGGAAATCATGATATAGGTGGAGGCTTTAATGACGACCCATTATGGTTAATATTAGCAGTTAGTGCTTACATAAAAGAAACAGGGGATTTTGCTATCTTAGATGAAGAAGTACCTTACGATTGTAACCCCGATAACACAGGCTCTTTATTTGAGCATTTAACAGCATCTTTCTATCATGTTGTTAATAATTTAGGACCTCATGGACTTCCTCTAATTGGAAGAGCAGACTGGAATGATTGTCTAAACCTTAACTGCTTCTCTACAGAGCCAGGAGAATCCTTCCAAACTTATGGAGATCCTGATGGTAGAGTAGCTGAGTCTGTATTTATTGCTGGTATGTTTGTATTTATCGGTAAGGAATACGTTGAACTTTGTAAGAGAAGAGGTTTAGAAGAAGATGCTAAGAAAGCTCAAAAGCATATAGATGACATGGTTAAGGCAACTATAGAATATGGTTATGATGGAGAATGGTTCCTTCGTGCTTATGATGCTTTTGGAGGTAAAGTTGGAAGTAAAGAAAATAAAGAAGGTCAAATCTTTATTGAGCCTCAAGGTTTCTGTGTAATGGCTGGNATAGGTGTAGAAGAGGGCTTGGCTCAGAAAGCATTAGATTCTGTAAAAGAAAGATTAGATACACCTTATGGTATTGTATTAAATCAACCTGCATACACTAGCTATGATTATAAGTTAGGAGAAATAACAAGTTATCCTCCAGGATATAAAGAAAACGCAGGTATTTTCTGTCACAACAATCCTTGGATTGCATGTGCGGAGGCAGTTTTAGGCCGTGGAGATCGTGCATTTGAAATATATTCAAGAATTGCACCTGCTTACCTAGAAGAAATAAGTGAAATTCATAAATTAGAACCCTATGTTTATGCACAAATGATTGCTGGTAGAGATGCTCCAAATGAAGGACAGGCAAAGAATTCATGGCTTACTGGAACAGCTGCATGGAATTTTGTTACTATTTCTCAATGGATTTTAGGAATCAAACCAGATTATGATGGACTAAAGATTGATCCTTGTATTCCTAAAGTATGGGATGGTTATACTGTTACAAGAGAATTTAGAGGAACTAGATATAATATAACAATACAAAATCCAAATCATGTATCAAAGGGTGTTAAGAGAGTAATTTTAGATGGACAAGAATTAGATTCTAACATAATCCCTCCTTTATCAGATAATAAAGAACATGAAGTAATAGTTGAAATGGGATAATATTTATCCGATATTAAGGCCCCAAAATTGTTTGGGGCTACTTTTTTTTATTTATGCCTTTACAAATCATTTGCTATTTGTTAAAATAAGATTGTATTTTTTACAAATGTGTTACATACTTATTAAGAAAGCCATAATAAATTTTATGGAGGAAACAATTATGAGTAGCTTAGAAAAGGTACAATCTATTGATATGATAAAGTATTTTAGACTTTTTGTAGCAATTATTGTAGTAACGGCAGTTTTTTATTTAGGATTTGAGATTTCACAAACACCTAATGCTTATTCTGTATTATTAGGTGAAGAACAAGTTGGGATTATTGTTGAAGAAGTATTGGCAGAGGATTTATTAAAAGAAGCTAAGCTTTGTATTGAAGAAGATTTAGGTGGTACAATTGACATCTGTAGCGAATTAACTGTTGAACCTATTCGTGCTTCACAAAAAGAAATAATAGCAAAAGAAGAGTTAATATTTAAATTAAAGAATCAGATTTCCTACGATATAAATGCTTATTCAATTAAAGTAGACGGTGTAGAGCAAGCAGTTCTTATTAATAATAATGATGCACAAGCAGTTCTTGAAAAAATTAAAGCTAAATATATTGAAGAAGGAATAAAAGCCGAACTTATTTCTTTTGTTGAAGATGTTAAAGTTGAGAAAAAACTTGTTAAATCTCTAGATGATATTATTTCGGTTGACGAAGGAGTTACTCTTTTAACAAAGAGTTCTGAAGCTCAAAAGATTTATACGATAGAAGAAGGAGACTCTTTGTGGGGAGTATCAGAAAGATACAATCTTACAGTAGAGGATATCTTAAAAGCAAATCCTGATTTAGAAGAAGAAGGAATCTTACAAATTGGTCAAGAGATTAGTCTTAACATACCAAAGCCGATATTATCAGTAATGACTAAGGAAGAATTTAAATACACTGAACCTATCGAAAAACCTGTGAGATATGAAAAAGATGATACACAATATAAGACTTATATAAAAGTTGTTGAACCTGGTGAAGAAGGAGAAAAAGAAATTACGGCTTACAAAGTAAGGATAAACGGATATGAAGAAGGTACAGAAATTATATCCGAAAAAGTATTAAAAGAGCCAAAAGAATCCGTAGTTATTGTAGGAACAAAGACTCCTCCACCAAAGAGTGCAACAGGCTCTTTTAGAATGCCTACATCAGGAAGACTGACTTCTACTTTTGGTCAACGTTGGGGAAGATTCCATGCTGGAATAGATTTAGCTGGACCAGTAGGAACTCCTATATATGCGGCTGACGGAGGTACAGTAGTTGAAGCTGGTTGGCATGGAGGATATGGCTATCTGGTAAGAATTAATCATGGAAATGGATTTGAAACATATTATGCACATTTAAGTAAAGTATACGTTTCTGTAGGTCAAAAGGTTGCCAAGGGTGAGCAAATTGCAGCCATGGGAAGTACCGGCAATAGTACAGGTTCGCACTTGCACTTTGAAATAAGACTCAATGGAGAAGCAAAAAATCCTTATAATTACTTAAAATAAGAAATAAATCAAATAAGATGAGTTTTTGGGCGAACATGTTATAAGTTCGCCCTTTTATAATAATGTGTTTTACACAAATAATTATTTTTGATACAATAATGATAACAGATTGATAGAAGGTCTACTTATATAATGGATAGAGACAGGATGGTGATTTAAATGGGTCAAAAGATTTTAGTAGTCGATGATGAAAAAAGTATTGCTGATATCATTGCTTATAATCTACAAAAAGAAGGCTATGAGGTATTAGTAGCTTATGACGGTGAAGAAGCACTAGATATAATTTTTTCAAAAGACCCTGACTTAATTCTTCTAGATATAATGATGCCTAAAATAGACGGCTTTCAGGTATGCAGAAAAGTAAGAGAAAAAAAAGAAACTCCTATTGTAATGCTAACAGCAAGGGCTGAAGAAGTAGATAAGGTTTTAGGCTTGGAATTAGGTGCAGATGATTATGTGACAAAACCTTTTAGTGTAAGAGAACTAATGGCTAGAGTTAAGGCTAACTTAAGACGGGTTGCAGTAGTAGAAAAAGAAATTAAAGAAGAAAAAAGTAAAAATTTTATTGTCCATAATAATTTAAAAATAGACATTGAAAAATATGAAGTAACTAAAGATGGAGAAGTTATAGAGCTAACTCTTAGAGAATTTGAATTATTAAAGTTTTTAGCTAGACAAAAGGGACAGGTTTTTTCAAGAGAAATATTACTAGAAAAAGTTTGGGGTTATGAGTATTATGGTGATATTCGCACAGTGGATGTAACCGTAAGACGCTTAAGAGAAAAAATAGAAGATGATCCGAGCCGAGCAGAATATATATTAACAAAACGAGGGGTAGGGTATTATTTTAAGGGGTAGTGGTATGAAAAGCATACAATGGAGGCTAGTATTTATATACTTAACCTTAGTTTTAATTGTAATGATTTCTAGTGGTACCTTTATTGTTTGGCAAATTAGAGATCATGAATATAATAAGATACATAATGAACTTAAGAATACTGCAGACTCAATTAGACAAAACATAGTGTCTGAAGATGGTTCTATTAATCCCAGATGGAGAGAAATAAATACATGGGTAGGAGATAGAAGTATTTTTATAAATAAAAAAATATACATATTAGACCCTAAGGGAAATATAATTATTCCAGATATAGAGGAAAATGGCCAGGAGCAATGGAATAAAAGAGTTGTGTATGAAACAATTATTAATAAGAAACCTTCAGTAGGGAATCCCGTTCAAATATTAGAAGGTGGATTAGTACAAGAGTATGTTGATTATGCCTATCCCATATTATCTGAGAATGAAATTAAAAATATCATATTTATTCGAGCTTCTACACAAGAAACCTCTAATAGTATTGCAATAATTACTAATATCATAGTTATAGCATCATTTCTGGCATTATTTGTAACTATGATTTTTTGTATTTATTTTGCTAAGACCTTAACAGAACCAATAAAAACATTGACTAAAAAAGCAAAAGAAATGGCAGAAGGACATTTAGATAATAAAATTGAAGTAAAATCTAATGATGAAATAGGACAACTAACTGGAAGTTTTAACCACATGGCGGAAGAATTAAATCAAATGCTTTTAACCATATCTGGTGAAAAAAATAAACTTGAAACAGTTATTACTCATATGGCAGACGGTATTTTGGCATTTGATAGAAAGGGTATGTTAATCCATGCAAATCCTGCGGCATATGAAATGCTTGATATGATAGAAGAAGAAAATTATTTTTACGATATATTTAAAAGAAATGGTATAGAACTAATATTTAATGACTTCCTTACTATGAAACCAGATTATATAAGGCAGCATTTAATGCTTGTAAAGGATAAATATATTAATGGCTGCTTTGCTACTTATGGAAGAAAAAAAGGCGAAAGCGATGGAGTAATAATTGTTTTACAAGACGTGACAGAACAAAAAGAACTTGATGAAATGAGAAAAGAGTTTGTTGCAAATGTTTCCCATGAACTAAGAACGCCTCTAACTACTGTAAAAAGTTATGCAGAAACTTTACTCGATGGTGCTATTGAAGATAAAAATTTAGCAGTATCTTTTCTTCAAGTTATAAATAATGAAGCCGACAGAATGACTGCATTAGTTCAAGACTTATTAGAGTTGTCAAGACTAGATAATAAGCAAGTAAAGTTTAATTTTAAGTCCGTTAATATAACCCAACTTATCATAAAAAGTGTGGAGCAGCACCAAATTCTTGCACAAAAGAAAAATCAAAAGTTAGATTATTCTATATCTAATAAGAAGATAGTAGTTAATATTGATTCTGAGAGGATTCAACAAGTGTTAAGTAACGTGATAAGTAATGCTATAAAATATAGTCCTGAGAATGCTGAAATTAATGTAAAGCTATATGAAGAAGATGACTTTGCTTTAGTAAGCGTTTCAGATACGGGATTTGGTATTCCTGAGAGTGACTTACCACGGATTTTTGAACGTTTTTACAGGGTAGATAAAGCTAGGTCTAGAAAAATGGGTGGTACTGGTTTAGGACTTGCAATTGCAAAAGAAATAATGGAACTTCACAATGGTAAGATATACGCAGAAAGTGAGTATGGTAATGGAACTACTATAACATTGAAATTTCCCAAACAAAGCTTGTAATTTAAAATTAAGCTGCATGTAATTGTTTTGTAATATATTTTTTGTATAATAGAATAGCAGTGATTTAAATATTAATATGGAAGGAGGTAACACATTGCGTAAGTTATTATATATTGGGATTTTAGTAATTGTCATGTTTTTTTCTACTGCCGAAGCAAGAGCAAATACAGTAGATGATAGTTTTGAAAAAGCAACTAGCGTAGAAGAAGCAGGAGTAATGGATTTAGATATAATAAAAATTACGGCAGGTATTACAAAAAAACATGAAGTTACATTTGATAAATTTAGGAACATTTCTGGTGAAGCAGAAGAAGGGATGCTTATTACTTTTATTGTTTACCAAGATGATTTAGAAGATGCTTCTAAACTTTATACGCAAGTGGTTGGTACCTCTAGACTATTTTCACAGCTAATAGAGTTAAAAGAAGGTAATAATTATATCATAATAATTGCTCAACAAGAAGATGATAAAAAGGCTTTTAAATTTAGAATAGACTGCAAGGATAATACTATTAAGAAAAAGCTAGAAGATATCAAAATTGACAATATTCTTACAGATACAGGTGTTAGTCAGAGAAGTAGTTTAGAGATATTAGTAAAATAAATAACACGGTGGTTTAGATGGACAAATCAAAGTTTAAAACATTTCTATTGTTTGTATTAATTATTATAAGTTGCTTTCAGACAGGAGAGTTATGGTTTGGCAATTTGTCAAGCCGTAACTTTTTTTATAATTTATGGGCAAAAAACAGGTCTAGTATTGTAAAATATTCAGCAGAACCCATAGCTTTTCTTCAACCTACAAGGATTATAATAAATTTAGGTTTTGAAGGAGGGGTCTATAATGTACTTAATAGATCCAGTGAAGAATTTAAGCTTGCTCAAGATGAGTTGGGGGATATTTTAGCCCAGGCCTTTTTTGAAGGACAGTTTTTAAAAGAAGAAAGTATAGATTGGAGAAAAATGCTTTCTCAAAAGTCTATTCTATATACATTTACAGACCCTATACCTGTATCAGGCATAGCTGGAATTGAAAACAGTCTTGCTTCTTATATACCTGAATTTAATCAAATACTTGTGATACCTGATAAAAATATTAATCAAGAAATTAATTGTTATTTTATTAATGAAAAGACTAATAAAGTTTATATTGTTGCAATAAAGCAAGATAAATTAAGTATGTACAACCTTATTAATAGTGTTAGTGAAAATCCTACTGGTATGATATATAATTCAACAAAACAAATAAGAATGAATCAATTTGAAAACAATGTATTTTTACCTATATTCAATGAATTTCCCACATATCAATTAATCGGAGTAAAAAATTCTTTTATTAATGAAGGGAAAATTAATGAGGAAAAATTAGACAAGATGGTAAATCCACTTTTTATTAACCCAACATTAAAAAGAATGCAAAAGATAAGTGATGGAACGGTTTTTTATATCGAAGGAAATGTAATGGTTAAGTATTTTCCCAATGGAGTTATGGAGTATACTAATCAGACTAGTTCTACTAGTAGTGTAAAAACAACTTTTATTGAGAGCTACCAAATTGCTAAGGAATTCCTAGATGAACATCAAAAAGTATTTAATAATTATTCTTCATTAGAAAGCTATATTTATTTGTCTAAGAAAAAAGAAACGGATAAGGGCTGGGAATTTTATTTTGATTTTATAATAAATGATATGCCATTTATATTTTCCCAGGAAATATCAGAAGAAATAGGTATGAATCACGCAATTAAGATTGTTGTAGAAAACAAAAAAATAAAACAATACAAAAGATTAACTTGGGAAGGTTACTTATTAGACGAAGAAAAAGAGCTAAATGTATCTTACTTAGAGGCCATTAATAGCTTTAATTCAGCTTATAATGGTGAAGTAAACATTAAAGATATGTATTGGGCTTACTACCTAGAATCCTTAGATAAAAACCCAGAAATAAACTGGATTATTGATATAGGAGAAGATAAATATTTTATTAAAGCAACGAATGAACAATAATTATCTTTTATATAGGGGCAATGTAGTATGAATTGGTCAAAGGTTAAAAATATACTTATTGTAATTTTTCTTATTTTAAATATCGTATTAGCTTATATGAATTATCAAAAGAGTACAAAAACATATACTTTAAGCAATCAACAAGAGAGCAATATTAAAAATTTATTGTACGAAAACAATATTATGCTCTATACCTTGCTGCCCAAAAGATATCCACCTATGAAAAAGTTAACCCTTGCTCCTGTATCTTTTTCAGAAGATGAAAGAAAAGCTATTCTTAAAAACTTTTTCAATAATAATGATGGGATTAGTATATATATAGAAAATATTGAACCAGGTATTATTCAGACAGTTTATAAAATGGATGGTAAAAAGATTGGTTTCTCAGATGGAAGAATTACTTATAAGGAAGAGCCTGATACATCAAATCAAATAATAAATTCTAAAGAAGATGCTAAGAGATTGGCAGATAACTTCTTAAGAAAAATGGATTATGACTTATCCGCTTTAAAAATTGATTATACCGAAGAAGGAAAAGGACAATATAAGTTTCTTTATTATGAAATTTATAAAGATGATTATATTTATAATAGTTATGTTGAAATATTTATTAAGCCTGGAGGAATTGAGTATGCTAATATTTATAAAATGAAGCCTGTTAAATATACTGAGTTTTCAAGAAGTATTTATGCTCCAGATGAAATATTATTTGGCTTTATGAATCAAATTAAAAAGATAGAGGATTCAAATAATATTATTGTTATTCAAAAAATTGATATAGGATACCTCTTTGAATCGGAAGAAATGATAGCTAATGGTGGAGAAGCTGTACCCTATTATAGAATAACTTTAGCTGATGGAAGAAGTTTTTTTATAAACGCATACACCAATAAAATAGCATTAAAAAATTAAAAGATACAATTTTAGCTATAATTTTTAATAAAGGGGCTTTCTTCTATTATATTTTAATGTTATAATTGATTAGGTGTTTATGTTTGTAATTTTTTTCAGATATATTTTTAAGAAATATTTTTTTGTTTACATATCATAATTATAGTATTTAACAATATGAAAATTTACATGTTTATGAAGTAGATAAATCCGATTAAGAGGTGTTTGTGTTGGAAGAATTGATTGTTTACGGTAAAAGGAAACTGCAAGGAGAAGTTTATGTAAGCGGCGCAAAAAATGCCGCTGTTGCTATGATTCCTGCAGCAATACTGTCAAATGATATATGTTATATTGAAAACTTACCCTATATTGATGACGTTATTAGCTTGTCAGATACTCTAAATGAGATGGGAGTAAGTTGTGAATTTGTAGACCGTCATACATTGAAAATTGACAGCAGAAATATGAATAATTTCTGTGCTACATATGAAGCAGTCAAGAAGATAAGGGCTTCTTATTATCTATTAGGAGCACTTCTTGGACGCTATAAAAAAGCAGAAGTTGCATTTCCAGGTGGATGCAATTTTGGAACTAGACCTATAGACCAACATATAAAGGGCTTTACAGCATTAGGTGCCGATGTTGTTGTAGAACATGGAATGATAAAAGCACGTGCAGATAAGTTGGTAGGTACTAAGATTTATCTTGACGTTGTTAGTGTAGGAGCAACCATTAATATAATGTTGGCAGCAGTTCTAGCTGAAGGTACTACTATAATAGAAAATGCAGCTAAAGAACCTCATGTGGTTGATACAGCTAACTTCTTAAATAGTATGGGAGCTAAGGTTAAAGGTGCTGGAACAGATGTAATTCGTATTGTAGGTGTAAAAGAATTATCTGGTGCCAACTATATGATTATACCTGACCAAATCGAAGCAGGTACATATATGATAGCAGGAGCTATTACAGGAGGGGATGTAACTGTCCACAATTTAATTCCCAAACATATGGAATCTATATCAGCAAAGCTTCTTGAGATGGGAGTAGACTTAGATGTAGGAGATGATTACATAAGGGTTATCGCAAAAGATAGACTTAAAGCAGTAAACGTTAAGACCTTGCCTTATCCTGGTTTCCCAACAGATTTACAACCTCAGATGTCAGCTCTTCTTAGCGTTGCAGATGGAACAAGTATTATAACTGAAGGTGTTTGGGAAAATCGTTTTCAATACATAGATGAACTTAAGCGCTTAGGTGCAGATATTAAAGTAGAAGGTAGAGTAGCAGTTATAAAAGGCATGAAAAGTCTTTCTGGAGCACAAGTTTGTGCAACAGACCTTCGTGCAGGAGCCGGGCTAGTATTAGCGGCATTAGCTGCAGAAGGAAAAACAACCATAACAAATCTTCAATATATTGATAGAGGTTATGAAGAAATTGAGAAAAAGCTTAATGCCATGGGTGCTGAAATAGTAAGAGTTAAAAAATAAGAATATAGATATTTAGGGGGCAGACTTTTTGGTTTGCCCTTTAATTTTATAAGGAGTAACTATGAAAATTACAATTATTGCTGTGGGAAAACTTAAAGAAAAGTATCTTCATATGGCTGTTGATGAATATTCAAAACGTTTATCAAGGTATTGCAAATTAGAAATAATAGAACTAGCCGATGAAAAAACATCTGAAAAAATGAGTATAGCCCAAGAAGATAATATAAAAAACAAAGAAGGACAAAGAATACTAAAAAATATAAAAGATGATGCCTATGTAATTGCATTAGCAATAGAAGGCAAACAATATTCCTCAGAAGAAATGGCAGAAAAAATACAAGATTTAAGCTTGCTAGGGAAAAGCCACATTACTTTTATCATAGGAGGTTCTATTGGGCTTTCAAAAGAACTACTAAAACGTGCAGATGAACAACTTAGTTTTTCAAAAATGACCTTTCCTCATCAGCTAATGAGAGTAGTTTTACTGGAGCAATTATATAGATGGTTTAAAATAATGAAGGGTGAACCGTATCATAAATGAAGTTTTTCTATAAGATAATAAAAGATTAGTAATTGTATTAAATAAAATTAAAAAAGCAGTAGAATACTACTGTTTTTTTGTTACTTGTCTTAGATAAATTCATGACTTTATATTTTAGAAAGAGAAAAATTTGATTTATAAAGCTATATATATCATAATTAATAATAGCAGTAAATATAGTTATAGTAAAGAAAATGGTCAAGGTGATAAAATTGAAGCTTAAAGTTAAGATGTACGAGAAAAGAAAGAATATAGTTTTTATCATTGTTTTAGGATTACTTGTTATATCTCTTATTTATTCAGTTTATATGCTTATTACTGCTCCTACAACCGATCCTTTGGATAAGCCCTATGATAGGGGAAAAAGTGATTATGTATTGACTATTCTTCAATGCTTAGTTGGAACGGTTGTCATATTTCTTCCTTCAAGAATTGAACAAAAGTATCGCATAGATATACCAGATTTAATGGAAATATTATATTTTATTTTTTTATTTTGTGCGATATTTCTTGGAGAAGTTAGAAACTTTTATTTTAAAATCCCCTATTGGGATTTAATTCTTCATGGTTTTAGTGCAGCCATGTTAGGAGCTATGGGCTTTTTTATTGTAAGCTATCTGAATGATATGGAAAAACCTTTTATTCATTTAAGTCCTTTTTTTGTAGCATTATTTGCATTTTGTTTTGCCCTAGCTTGTGGAACAGTTTGGGAAATATATGAGTTTGCTGCAGATAGTATACTAGGAACAAATATGCAGAAGTTTATTACTGAAGAAGGTGTAGTGCTGATTGGAAGGGGAGCTCTTACAGACACTATGGAGGACCTTATAGTTGATGCTATAGGCTCATTTATTGTAGTAGCAATTGGTTATATTAATTTAAAAAAACAACAAAGGCAATCAAAAAAATTAGTTGTAGAGGAGTTAAACATAAAGGGGGATTAAATTCTTTTAAACAAGCAAAAAGTTTAAGAAGTTTTTTTCTTCTTTTTTGAAAAGGGTATAGGAAAACCGAATTTTTTGCATTTTGGTTTTACTTCCCCTTTCTTTGCAAAGGTCAAAACCCCATTGATTTCTCCACCAATAAGGAGAACAATGCTGCTCATATATAACCATAAAAGCAAGATGATTATACCTGCAATACTTCCATACATGATGTTATATCTTCCAAAATTATTAACATATTTAGAAAAAAGATTAGAAAGTAAGACCCAAAAGATTGTAGAGAAAATAGTGCCGGGTAAGACTTCTTTATAAAAAAGTTTCCGGTTAGGCATATACTTATATAAAAAAAGCAATACTACAAAGATAGTTGAAATCATAATAAGATGTCTAAACATAATCCATAAGGTACTAAACCAATGGTTTAACCCTAAGCGTACAAGCAAGTAAAGTCCGATGACTCTTCCAAAGACAATAAGTGCCAAAGATAAAAGAATTGTTACAGATAATACTACTGTAAAAATTAAAGATAAAGCCCTAAGTTTAAGATATGAACGGGTTTCTTCTTCGTTGTAGGCCTTATTTAAGCCTCTGATAACAGAATTAACGCCATTGGAGGCGCTCCATAAAGTAGTAATCATTCCAAAGGATAATAATGTTGTACTATTTTTTAATTTTATACTTTCTCTAATTGTACCATACACTGCAGTTTCTTTAAGTGTATGATATACTAAAGTATAAGTTTCCTTAGGTAGTAAATTACCTAAAAATGATAGAAATAAATCAGAGCCAATAGGAGTATAACTAAGGAGTGTTAGGATAAACAATAAAAATGGAAAAAAGGATAATGTAAGGTAGAAAGTTAACTGCGCACTTAGGGCAGGGACTTCATCATCTTGGAACCTGCAGTATATTTCATTAATGATTGAAAGGATTTTAACTTTTTTCATGTTAACCTCCAGTCTACCCTTAAGGTAAATAACAAATACTATATTTTATCGTCTGTTATTTAATATATACATAAACATATATTATAATTATAATAAATATTTTACAGGGGGAAAAGCAAATGATAAAACATATTGTTATGTGGCAAATTAAAGATAACACGAATTTTGGCAGCAAAGAGGAAGTATTAAATCTAGCTAAGGAAAAAATTGAAGGCTTAAGGAATAAAATAAGTGAAATTGTATATTTAGAAGTAGGTATTAATTATAATTATGAAAATGCTTATGACTTGGTTTTATACTCAGAATTTAAAAAAGATGAAGATCTTAAAGCATATGCTGTTCATCCTGAGCATTTAAAAGTTGTTGATTTTATGAAAGAAATTGTTGTTAGCCGGGCATCAGTTGATTATGAAGTCAAATAAAAACCCCTCCTTTTTGGAGGGATTTTCAAAAGATTATTTTTTAGATGATTTGATTGAAACAATGTAAAGCCCTGCAACATCTACTTTAACAACTTTTTTTGTTGGAAGATTTTTAAATACCTTATCATCGCAAATAAAGGTAGTTATTTGTGGGCCTACTTTTGCTTTTACAAGAGGCATTTTTTTATAGCGATATACTTTAGGAAATTGTTCAATCACTGTTTTTGGAAGATTTGAATTAATAATTCTTTCCTTCTTCTTATCAATTACAAGAATTGATGTGGTTATTTTGTGTTGATTAATTAAGCTTTGCTGTTGATCCATTTTAGTTTGCATTTTTTTGCCTAAAAAATATAAACCAACAACAATAAGAGCTAAAACAGCAAGAACAATTAAAATAATTTGCCAAATTTGCACTGGTTGTCCTCCTTTGTTACTTAGATACTTGATAGTATATAATTATTATATAAATTCTTCTATAATTGTATCATTGAATTAAGAAATATGAAATAGAAAATTATTAAATTACATAGCCTCTGTCTTATTTTTTGCTATAATTATATTGAGAGGAGGAGCATTATGGTCATTATTGATGGACTTTTATGGTTGCTAAAAAATATCTTAATTATTAATATTTTGCTTGCAATCCTACTTGTTTTTTTTGAAAGAAGAAATCCTTCAACAACATGGGCCTGGCTTATGATTTTGCTTTTTGTTCCTATATTAGGCTTTTTCTTATATTTGTTTTTGGGACAGGACTTAAGAAAGAAAAAGGTTTTTGCAGTTAAAGAAGAAGATGACAGGCTAGAAAGAATGATTAACCAGCAAGAAAAAGTATTAAGCCGGAAAGATATTGAAATAAGCTATCCTAATATTAGAAAGAGTAAAGATTTAATTTATCTTCACTTAGTATCTCATAATGCTCTTTTTACTACTGATAACTCAGTTGAAATATTTAATGAAGGAAATGATAAATTTGACAAAATGATTGAGGACATAAAGAATGCAAAAAAATTTATTCATATGGAATACTATATTATTAGAAATGATTGGTTAGGCAAGCGGATTATAGAACTTTTAGCCCGTAAAGCAAGCGAAGGTGTAGAAGTAAGGGTTCTTTATGACGGTATGGGTTGCATCAGGCTTTCAAAGAGATTTTTTGATCCCCTCGTTGAAGCAGGAGGTAAAATTAGTTGCTTTTTCCCACCTTTTTTACCATACATTAATGTTCGTATCAACTATAGAAATCATAGAAAGATATGTATCATAGATGGGCAAACTGCTTATGTTGGGGGAATTAATATTGGTAAGGAATACCTTGGACTATCAAAGAAAATGGGTTATTGGAGAGATACTCATTTAAGAATTCAAGGTGGAGCGGTTGATTATTTAGAGCTTAGATTTTTATTGGATTGGAGATTTTCTACTAAAGAACCTTATGTTATAAAAGATAAATACTTTCCAGTTAAAGAAAGTATAGGCTATACAGGAATACAAATTGTATCTAGTGGACCAGACTCAAAATGGAGTTCAATTAAAAACGGTTATTTAAAAATGATAAATTTAGCAAAGAAAAGAATATATATTCACACTCCTTATTTTATTCCTGACGATAGTTTGCTAGAAGCATTAAAATTAGCTGCTTTATCTGGCGTGGATGTACGGATAATTATACCTAATAAGCCTGACCATTTGTTTGTCTACTGGGCATCTTTATCTTATGTAGGAGAACTTATACAAGCAGGTGTTAAATGCTATACTTACGAAAAAGGATTTCTTCATAGTAAGATGATTTTAGTAGATGATGTTATTAGCACGGTAGGTACAGCTAACTTTGATATTAGAAGTTTTAAAATGAATTTTGAAGTTAATGCTTTTATTTATGACAAAGTAATTAATAGTCAACTTCAAGAGCAATTTATGAAAGATATAGCTGATAGTAAAGAGATTACAAAAGCAATATATGAAAATAGAGCCTTTGGTATTAAATTTAAGGAATCTATTTCAAGACTTTTATCTCCAATGCTATAAAAATAAAAAATATAAAAAGCGAAGGAAAATTTAGATCCTTCGCTTTTATATTTTTAATTCTTCAACTTTGCTTTTAATGTATTTTGCAAGATTCTTTTTGTTTTCTTCATCTAATTCTTCTATCACAACTGGACTGCCAACATTAACATTAACCTTAGTTGATTTAACCCAAGGAAACTGTTTTTCTAATATTCTATGAGCATTTTCTATATAAATAGGTATTATAGGGACATTTGTTTTACTTGCAAGTTTTAGGCTACCTTTTTTAAATTCTCCTAATTCTTCTTCTATAATTCTTGTTCCTTCAGGAAATATTAATAATGATTGTCCATTTTTAATTTGTTCAATTCCTTCATTTATAGATTTTAATGATTGACGAATATCATCCCTATCCATAAAGATACAATTTATTTTTTTCATCCAAAAAGATATTACGGGCGTTTTTTTAAGTTGGATTTTTCCAATGAAAGCCATAGGAATATCAATTATACTAACTAGAATTGGTATATCAAAGTAACTTTTATGATTGGCAACAAACAAAACAGTTTGGTTCTTAGGAATATTTTCTTTTCCTTTTACATTTAATTTAATACCAGCACAAAATAGTAATGCTCTTGTAAGTTTTTGAAGAGATTTATAAGAATATTGGACTTGTTTATCTTTCGAAGCATATTTTTTTAAATAAGAATATTTTATTAAAAATATAAGAGAATATATATTGCTTAAAATAATTAATAAGATACAAAGTAAAGATCTCATATTGACCTCCTGTTTTAAAAATAAAATTATATATTTATTTATTATATATAATTATGTTAATTATATCATACTATTTTGCACCTTTGCCAAAAAAATTACAACATTTTTCGTAGAAATAGAGGGACACTAATATTGAAACTATAAAAGGAGGTATATTTTAATGAATAAAAGAGGATATATAATAGTTGTTGGTCTTTTATCTCTATTTGTTTTGCTTACAGCTTGTGCAAATAATAGAATGGCAAGAAACGGTCGCGATGACGATGGTATATTTGATAATGGAAACGGCATTATGGATAATAATGGTAGGGTAGACGATGGTTTAGGATATGATAATGATTTAGATTTAAGCCCTGCAGATTTAAACACAAGAGAAGATAATGTAAGAAGAGGTATTACAACTCAAATACCTAACAGAACTCTACCTAATATTATGAACGATAATTTAAATAATGCACTTAATAGAAATAATACTACTAATACAACTACAAGAAACAATACTACAAACAATAGGACTAATATTTTTAAGACTGAAAATGCTTCAGAAGGCATAAGAACTCCTAATAATGTAAAATAAAGAAAAATAAAAGTGTGCTTGCACACTTTTATTTTTCTTTATTATTAAAAATTAATCTAAATCAGCTTTTCTAATATCGTCAATCATTTCTTTCTTTAAATCATATAATTTTTGCGATAAGTCTACAGGGAGAATGTGAGGATTTGTTAGTCTTCTGCATTCATCCCAAAGAGTTGATAATTCTTTTTGACAATATTTTCGTATATCCAAAACAGAAGGAGATTCATATACACATTTTCCATTAATAAAAATTGGAACCAATAACTCTCTTAAAGTAAATTCGCCGGGTTTTAATTTCATTTGTTTCCACGTATTTACTGGGTCAAATAATTTTAATGGTTCATTCTCACTGAAAGTTTCTTCTTCTAATGCGATTAAATCTGCTTTTATCTTACCAGTTGATTTTTCGTAAACCCTTATTATCTTTTTAATACCGGGGTTTGTTACTTTATCTGGGTTTTCAGATAGTTTAATTTTTGGTATAAAGTTACCATTTTTATCAGCTTCTGCGGATAGTTTATAAACACCACCAAAAGCAGGACAATCTTTTGAAGTTATTAATCTTGTACCTACTCCCCATACATTAATTTTGGCACCTTGACGTTTTAAATCTGCAATAAGATATTCATCAAGATCACTAGAAGCACTAATGACTGCTTCAGGGAATCCTGCATTATCTAACATAATCCTTGCTTTTTTTGATAGATAAGCTAAGTCTCCACTATCAAGGCGGATTCCCATTAATTTGGGCTTAATATTTTTTTCTTTTAATTCTTTAAATACAGTAATAGCATTAGGAATACCAGATTTAAGAGTATCGTATGTATCTACAAGAAGAATACAGGTATTGGGGAATACTTTTGCATACTCTCTAAAAGCCGTGAGTTCGTCAGGGAAACTCATAACCCAACTATGAGCATGGGTTCCGCTAATAGGTACGTTAAATAGTCTGCCTGCTAAGACATTGGAAGTAGAAGAACAGCCTCCAATTATAGCAGCTCTTGCACCATATGTTCCTGCATCAGGTCCCTGAGCACGTCTTAAACCAAATTCTAAGACAGCATCACCTTCAGCAGCCCAGCATACCCTTGCTGCCTTTGTTGCAATAAGGCTTTGATGATTAATTATGTTTAATAGTGCTGTTTCTATAAATTGTGCTTCAAAAATAGGAGCTTTAACCCTAAGGAGTGGCTCCTTGGGAAATACTACGGTTCCTTCAGGTATAGCATATATATCCCCAGTAAATTTAAAGTTCTTTAAATCCTCTAAAAAGTCTTCACTAAATAAATTAGTAGATCTTAAATAATCTACATCCTCATTAGAAAATGATAGATTTTTAATATAATCAATCGCCTGTTCAAGGCCTGCGACTATTGCAAAGCCGGAGTTAGATGGATTAGTACGATAAAACAAATCAAATACGACTTCATTGTTTTTTACATTAGCCTCCTTATATCCTTGCATCATCGTTAACTGATATAAGTCTGTAAGGAGAGTTAAGTTTAGTCCGCTCATTTAAGACTCCCTTTCATATAGTAAGTTTACTAAAATTAAGTATACACCTATAAAGTTTTTTTATCAAAGAAATTGAGTTAAAATAAATTTTTCTTATTATATCATAAAAAATAATATAATAAAAAAGAAGATTTAACTATAATTTTTGATTTAAATTAAATAAAAGCCTTTACAAATAAGGAATTTCTTTTTATAATATTATATTGAATTGTATATTGTATATTTGAGTAAACACTAAGAAAAGGACAAGTACGTGTTTCACTAATCAATAGCGAATTGGGGATGGTGGAAGCCCATGATAAAGGAAATACGGAAGATCACCTTGGAGTGGCAGACCGAAATAACAGTAGGCTCTGACGGAATTCCGCCGTTAACAGGAAAGCATATAATTATGTATGTGTAATATTTGATTATATCAGGTGGTATAACGAAAGGAACCCTTTCGTCCTGTTAAAGGATGGAAGGTTTTTTATTTATATAAGGGAAAATAAGAGAATGGAGGATATACTGTGTATAACAAAGTCTCAACAGACCTTAATTTTGTTGAACGGGAAAAAGAGATACTCAAGTTTTGGAAGGAAAATAATATTTTTGAAAAAAGTATTGCCGAAAGGGAAGGTTGTCCTACATTTACTTTTTATGATGGACCTCCTACAGCAAATGGAAAGCCACATATAGGTCATATTCTTACTAGGGTTATAAAAGATATTATTCCTAGGTATAAAACAATGAAAGGTTTTAAAGTTCTTCGTAAGGCAGGATGGGATACCCATGGACTTCCTGTTGAATTGGAAGTAGAAAAGATGTTAGGTATTAGTGGTAAACCTGAAATTGAAAAATATGGAGTAGAGCCTTTTATTAAAAAATGTAAAGACAGTGTTTGGAAGTATCAAAACGAATGGGAAAAAATGAGTGACAGGGTAGGCTATTGGGCAGATATGAAAAACCCATATGTTACTTATCATAATGAATATATTGAATCCGTTTGGTGGTCTTTGAAAAAAATATGGGATCAAGGACTTTTGTATAAAGGACATAAGATAGTACCTTATTGTCCTCGTTGTGGGACATCTTTATCAAGCCACGAAGTTGCTCAAGGATATAAAGATGTTAAGGAAGCTTCAATATATGTTAAATTTGCTGTAAAAAATGAAAAGCAAGTTTATCTTTTAGCATGGACAACAACTCCATGGACATTACCTTCCAACGTTGCCTTAGTTGTAAATCCAAATGAAAGCTATATTAAGGCAAAGTGTTCTGATGAAGTATATATTTTAGCAGAGGCTCTAGCAGATACTGTTTTAACAGAAGAATACGAAGTATTAGATAAAGTGTCTGGACAGGATTTAGTTGGAATAGAATATGAACCTTTGTTTGATTTTGCAAAGCCAGATAAAAAGGCATATTATGTTGTATCCGATAATTTTGTAACTTTAACAGATGGTACAGGTATCGTTCATGCTGCACCTGCATTTGGGGAAGATGACGCTAAAGTAGGACGTATTTATGACCTTCCTTTTGTTCAATTGGTTAATGAACAAGGAAAGTTTGTAGAATCAGTTACTCCTTGGAAAGATGTTTTTGTTAAGGATGCAGACCCTGAAATCATTAAGCATTTGGATGGAAGAAATCTTCTTTATAAAGCAATAGATTATGAACACTCTTATCCTTTCTGTTGGAGATGTGACACGGCTTTACTATATTATGCCAGAGACACATGGTTTATTAAAATGACAGAAGTAAAAGATAGGCTTGTAAATAATAATAAAAAGATTAATTGGCATCCTGAACATATCCGTGATGGACGTTTTGGTAATTTCCTTGAAAATGTTATAGATTGGGGCTTAAGCCGTGAAAGATATTGGGGAACTCCCCTTCCTATTTGGGAATGTAGTTGTGGGCATCGTCATGTTATAGGAAGTATAGCTGAATTAAAAGAAATGGGTCAAGATGTGCCTGATGATATTGAGCTTCATAAACCATATATCGATAATGTATATCTTAACTGTCCAAAATGTGGCGGCAGTATGAAAAGGGTAACAGAAGTTATTGACTGTTGGTATGATTCTGGCTCAATGCCTTTTGCTCAATGGCATTATCCTTTTGAAAACAAAGAGATTTTTGAAGAAAACTTCCCAGCTAATTTTATAAGTGAAGCTGTAGACCAAACAAGAGGATGGTTCTATACTTTACATGCTATATCTACTCTTTTATTTGACGAGCCAGCATACAAAAATGTTATTGTTTTAGGTTTGGTTCAAGATAAAGACGGCTTAAAGATGAGTAAGCATAAAGGTAATGTAGTAGATCCTTGGACAGTTTTAGATAAACAAGGAGCCGATGCAGTTAGATGGTATTTTTATACTAACAGTGCTCCCTGGCTGCCAAGTAGATTTTATGGTGAAGCTGTAAGTGAAGCCCAAAGAAAATTCATGGGTACTCTTTGGAATACCTATGCCTTTTATGTGCTTTATGCTAATATTGATAAATTTAATCCAAAGGAATATAAATTAGAATATGATAAATTGTCCTTAATGGATAAATGGATTTTATCAAAACTTCATTCATTAATTAAATTTGTTGATAATAATCTTGAGAATTATAAAATATTTGAGGCATCAAGAGCATTACAGGAATTTGTAGATGATTTAAGTAATTGGTATGTTAGAAGAAGTAGAGAACGTTTTTGGTATAAAGATATGCCACAAGATAAGATTAATGCCTTTATGACCCTTTATACCGTATTAGTTGATTTAGTTAAAATTACTGCTCCTTTTACACCTTTTATGGCTGAAGAAATCTACAGAAATCTTGTGATTAATGTGGATAAAACTGCTCCAGAAAGTGTACATTTATGTTATTATCCACAAGCTGATGATAATTTTATTGATAAGGCTTTAGAAGAAAATATGGATGAAGCTGTTAGAATAGTTGTTCAAGGCAGAGCATGTAGAAATGCAGCAAATATTAAGAACAGACAGCCTTTAAGCACAATGTATGTAAAGACAGATAAAGAACTTCCAGATTTATTTAAAGATATTATTGCAGAAGAATTAAATATTAAAGAAGTTGTCTTTACAGAAGATGTAGCTGATTTTACGACTTATTCTTTTAAGCCTCAGCTAAAAACTGTAGGACCTAAATATGGCAAGCTAGTAGGAAAAATCCGTGAAGCTTTAGCTAATCTAGATGGCAATAAATCAATGGATGAATTAAAAGCTGGTAATCCTTTAAGTTTCGAATTTGATGGGCAAAAGGTAGAACTTTTTGAAGAAGACCTTCTAATAGAAGCTACACAAAAAGAAGGCTTTATTGCAGAAAGTGAAAGAGATCTTACAGTTGTTTTAGATACAAATCTTACAGAAGAATTAATTGAAGAAGGCTTTGTAAGAGAAATAATAAGTAAAGTTCAAACTATGAGAAAAGAAGCAGACTTTGAAGTACAAGACTATATTAATCTTTTCTATCATGGAAATGAAAAATTAGCTAAAATAATTGAAAACAATAAAGCTGAAATAGCGGGAGAAGTATTAGGAGATAATATTTCTGAAGAAAGTGTAAATGAAGGTTACTCAAGAGAATGGAAGATTAATGGTGAAAATATTAATCTAACCATACAAAGGGTATAAGGACGTTTAAGCTTTGAATATGTAAGTTTAAGGAATTAAATAAATAAATAAAATATTTTGTGATATAATAATAGGGGAGGCCTTTTGGCCCCCCTAAAACTATATAAGGGGGATATATATGGATAATTTATTGGCTAAAGAACTTATTTCATTTATTAATAGTAGTCCTTCACCATTTCATGTAGTCAAACTGCTGGAGATGGTCTTAATAGACAATGGTTTTACTGCTCTTGACTTAACACAAAAATGGGAGTTAGAAAAGAATAAAAGTTATTTTACAATAATTAATGATTCAGCCCTTGTTGCTTTTGATATAGGGGAAGGAGATGTAGAAGAAGAGGCTTTTAAAATTATTGCTTGTCATACGGATAGTCCTGGTTTTAGGATAAAACCATATCCAGAAATAAAAACAAATAATTATTTAAAATTAAATACAGAATCTTATGGCGGTCCCATATTATATAGCTGGCTAGACAGACCTCTATCACTTGCAGGAAGGGTTTTTGTAAAAGGGGACAATCCTTTTAAGCCTAAGAAAATGTTAGTTGACTTCAAAAATCCTATTGCTATTATTCCAAGTCTTGCAATACACATGAATCGAGAAGTTAATAAAGGAATAGAATTAAATAAGCAAAAAGACACACTACCTCTTTTGGCTGTTATTAAAGAGGAATTAGAAGTAAATAATAAAGTGATTAATTTATTAGCCGATAACTTAAGTATAGATACTGATAAAATATTGGATTTTGATTTATTCCTATATCCTGTTGAAAAGGGAGCTATTATAGGTGTAAATGAAGAATTTATTTCTTCACCTAAATTAGATGATTTAGCAATGGTTCATGCTGGACTTAAAGCAATAATTAATACAAAAGCTAAAAAAGGTATTAATTTATTGTTTTGTTTTGATAATGAAGAAGTTGGAAGTGCAAGCAAGGAGGGAGCAGATTCCCCGGTAGCATCCTATATACTAGAAAGGATTATGCTTTCTTTAGGTAAGGATAGGGAAGGATATTTGAGGTCTCTTGCTAATTCCTTTATGATTTCTGGAGATATGGCCCATGCTCTTCATCCAAATTTTGAAGAAAAGCAAGATCCTACTAATAGGCCTATCATAAACGGTGGCCCTGTAATAAAGATTAGTGCTAACCGGGAGTATTCCAGTGATGGAAGTACAAGTTCCGTATTTGAAGAAATCTGCAAAGAAGCAGGAGTCCCTGTTCAATACTTTGTAAACCGTTCAGATTTAAAGGGCGGAACAACTATAGGACCTATTATTGCAAAACAATTAGGAATAAGCTGTGTAGATATTGGTAATCCAATCCTCTCTATGCATTCTATTAGGGAATTGGGAGGAGTTTTAGACCATAAATATATTATTAAAGCCTTTGAAAGGTTTTATAACAGTTAGTTAATAAGAAATGGGGGGGTTGAATGAATTTTTTCTTTAATAAAGAAGAATTTAAAGAAGAGGTTAAAGAGACGGTTAAGACATTGACAAAAAAGACAATAGATAAAGCATCAAAGCAAGAAGTTTACCAAGCAGTTGCCTTTGTGTTAAAAGATCTTATTGCAGATAGGTGGATTGAGACTGACAATACTTATAAAAAAGAAGATGCAAAAGTAGTTTATTATTTATCCATGGAGTTTTTAACTGGTAGAGCTTTGGGAAATAATCTTATTAATCTTATGGTTAAGAAAGAAGTGGAAGAGGTTTTAGAGGAACTAGGTATTAGCTATAATGACATTGAAGAAGAAGAACCTGATCCAGGCCTTGGTAATGGAGGTTTAGGAAGATTAGCTGCATGTTTTTTAGATTCTTTGTCAACTTTAGGCTATCCGGCTTATGGATGTGGGATAAGATATAGACATGGAATATTTGAGCAAAGAATTATTGACGGATATCAAGTAGAATATCCTGATAGCTGGCTAGAGTATGGAAATCCTTGGGAAATATTCAGACCTGAATATGCTTGCGAAGTAAAATTTGGCGGAAATGTAAGAGTTGAGAAAAAAGAAAACGGTGAAGACAAGTTTATCCAAGAAGATTATCAATCTGTTATTGCCGTTCCCTATGATATTCCAATTGTAGGTTATAATAATTATACGGTAAATACTTTAAGACTATGGGATGCTAGGGCAGCAAACAGATTCGACTTAAAGAAATTTGACCAAGGAGACTATGAAAAGGCCTTAGAAGAGCAAAACTTAGCACAAATAATTGTAAAAGTATTATATCCTAGTGACAATCATATAAAGGGTAAAGAATTAAGATTAAAGCAACAATATTTCTTTATATCTGCTAGTATTCAACAGGCAGTAAACAGGTATAAAGCTAATCATACTGATTTTAAAGATATGCCTGATAAAGTAGCCTTTCAAATGAACGATACCCATCCTTCATTAGCAGTGGCAGAGCTTATGCGGATTCTTGTAGATGAAGAAGACTTGTCTTGGGATGAAGCATGGGATATAACAAGAAAAGTTTGCTCTTATACAAATCACACGATAATGTCTGAAGCCTTGGAACAATGGCCTATCGAATTATTTAGTAGACTTCTTCCAAGGATATATCAAATAGTAGAAGAAATTAATCGAAGATTTTGTTATAAGTTGATAAATAAATATAAGTTTGACAGTGAAAGAATAAGACGGATGGCGATTGTAGCAGATGGTCAAGTTAGAATGGCATATCTTGCTATAGTAGGTAGTCATTCAGTTAACGGGGTAGCTGCTCTTCATACAGAAATCTTAAAGCATGATGTTTTAAAAGATTTTTATGAAATTTACCCTGAGAGGTTTAATAATAAAACAAATGGTATTACTCAAAGAAGGTGGCTTTTAAAAGCTAATCCAAGTCTTGCAGAGTTAATAACTGATACTATAGGGGATGGATGGGTTACAGACTTATACGAGCTTAAAAAACTTTTGCCCTATAAAGAAGATGAGGCTTTTAGAAAGAGATTTATGGAAATAAAATATGAAAACAAAGTGAAATTAGCACAGTTTATAAAAGAACGAAATAATATTGAAGTTGACCCAAATTCTATTTTTGATATTCAAATAAAAAGGCTTCATGAATATAAAAGACAGCTTTTAAATATACTTCATGTAATGTACTTATACAATAATTTAAAAGCAAACCCTGACATGGATTTTTATCCTCATACCTTTATTTTTGGTGCAAAAGCAGCTTCTGCATATAAAATGGCTAAACTTATAATAAAGCTAATTAATTGTGTTGCAGATGTAATTAATAATGATTCCTCCATTAATGGAAAAATTAAAGTTGTATTTATTGAAAATTACAATGTATCAGCTGCTGAAAAGTTATTTCCAGCTGCCGATATAAGCCAGCAGATTTCAACTGCGGGTAAAGAAGCTTCTGGCACAGGTAACATGAAGTTCATGTTGAATGGTGCAGTGACTATTGGCACATTAGATGGTGCTAATATAGAAATAAAAGAAGAAGTTGGNGACGACAATATATTTATATTTGGCTTAACTGCAGAGGAAGCTATGGATTATTATAAAACTGGCAGATACAATCCTTGGGACATATATAATATGAATCAGGATATACGCTTAGTATTAACACAGTTGATTAATGGTTTCTTATGTCCAGAGAATACAGAGTTATTTAGAGATATTTATGAGAGTTTACTAAATGGAGGAGATCATTACTTTGTACTTAAAGACTTTGAAAGCTATGCAGAAACTCATAAAAGAATGGTTGAAGCTTATAAAGACAGAGAAAAATGGCTTAAAATACAAATTGTTAATATGGCATCTAGCGGTAAGTTTTCTAGTGACAGAACAATTAAAGAATATGCAAATAAAATATGGAAGCTCAAAGCTGTCGATGTTCGTTATAATGGCTAAAATCCCTGAATTTCAGGGATTTTTTTTAATATAAGAACCAATTAAAGCCTTATGCATATATTGTTATTGGAAATAAAAAATGTATAGGGAGGAAATATGAATGTCTAAGGATTATGAACTAGATAATGAAGATTATAAAGGAATAGAAGAAAGTATAAGACAGCAACCAATGATGAATCAAGCACCCTTTCAAGCTGGCATGTATAATATGGGGCCTTATCAAGCTGGCATGAATTATATGGATGATTTAGACGAAAGAGATATGGAATATATGAAAAGAATGTATCCAGAACTAAATCAAAGAATTCAAAAACATATAGAATATGAATGTGACAGGATGGATTATAACGGAAGCCCTATGTATAATGAATATCCGGATCAAGAAATGATAGAACAAATGATTGATAGGGTTTACGAAAGGGTTATAGAAGAAATGCCAGAACTTCTTGACGAAGGGGATATGGATAGACAAAGAATTCCAAGATACAGATTAGTCCGCTCATTAGCAGGAGCACTTTTACTTACAGAGCTCTTTGGAAGAAGGAGAAATTTTCGCAGGAGAACTCCTTTTTATGGATACCCCTATTATCAATATCCATACTATCAATACCCTTATCAATACCAGTATCCTTACCCCTACTATTAAAAAAAGCAGCTTTTTGCTGCTTTTTTAGTATCTTTGATTATAGAATAAATACTTATTATGGCCTCATTGCTCTTAAAATAGAAGGATTATTCATATATTCTTCAGAAATTAACTCCCGTTCGACTTTTAACTCTTTAGTAGCTGATAAATCAACTCTCCTAAAGATTTCTTCATTATTTTTTAAATCATAAATAACTCTTACAGTTGGTCTGTCTATGGAACCTATTTTATTTTGTTCAACAATTGCAATAGTATCATTACTTAATAATACAGTAGTTCCTACAGGATAATAACATATCATACCTCTAAAGGTTTTAAACAAATCTTCATCTAAATGATCTTTTGTCATTCTTTCCATTTCATTTAAAGTATTTACAATAGTATACTCATTTCTATATGCTCTTTTACTAGTCATGGCATCAAACACATCGCAAACTGAACAAATTCTAGCCCCTTCATGAATTTGGTTTTTAGTTATTCCCAAAGGATATCCCTCACCATTTACTTTTTCGTGATGCATAAGAATCATTACTTTACTTATTGGTGTTAATAAAGGATGATCTTTAAATATTTGATAACCATGGGAAGGATGCTGTTTAATAATATCAAATTCATCCTTAGATAATTTATCAGGCTTATTTAATATTTCATCAGGAACCAATATTTTACCAAAGTCATGAAGTAAACCACCCAAGGCAAGTTTCTTTAAATATGACTTTTCAGCACCTATTTTTCTTCCAAGCATAACACATAAAACTGCGACATTAACAGAATGGCCATAAGTATAATCATCTTTTGATTTTATATCCACCATATCATACAGTATTTCTTTATTACTTAGTATATCATCTACAATCTGGATAACTGATGTTTTAAGTTGAGTTACATCAATTTGTTGGGTAGCTTTAAAGATAGATAGAGTATCTTTGACTAAATTTATTGTCCTTAATCTGGTTTTTTCTGAGATAACATCCTTAATTTCAATTCCTTCTGAAAGTTTATCAGCAATATATATTCTATCAATTCCTCTAGCCTGTAATTTCTTTTTGTAGTAGCTTTTAAAGCTTGTATTTTTTGCAAGCAATCTAGAACCGTTTTCATCGATAACGGTTTTTGNAATAATTTCTCCACCTTTTAAACAATTTACTGGAACTAAACGCATGGTATCGTCCCCCATTCTAATTCACAAAGGGCGTTCTGTTTTGTATTACTATTATAAGACAATTTAATTAATTTTTCTACATAATTTGACACCAATGATGTATATTATTAAGATATTATTTTTTAAGGTTTTTTAATGTATAAAAAGCCTCATATTGCATAACATAATCAATATATTGTATAATTGAGGAGGTATATTATGGTTAATAATGCAATGACAGCCGATTTCTTACGTTCAGCTTATGGTGGTGAAAGCATGGCTCATATGCGTTATCTTATTTGGGGTGAAGTTGCAAGAAAAGAAGGACTTAATAATATCGGAACACTTTTTGAAGCCATAGCTTATGCAGAATATGTTCATGCAAATAATCACTTTAATGTATTAAAAGAACAAAAAGGAGATTTTACTGTTCCTTCAGGAGCTGTCTTTGGCAATACAACAACTGTTGAAAATCTTCAAGGTGCCATAGATGGAGAACTCCACGAAGTGGAACAAATGTATCCCGTATACTTAAATACTGCAGAATATCAGGATGAAAAAGGAGCAAAACGTTCTTTTCATTATGCACTGGAGGCTGAAAAAATTCATGTTAAAATGTTTAAAGAAGCACAAGAGGCGGCCAAAGCGGGGAAAGATTATGCTCTTGAAGCTGTTTACATATGCCCTGTTTGTGGCTATACGGTTTTGGATGAAGCACCAGGATTATGTCCAATCTGCGGAGCTAAAAAAGAAGTATTTAAAGAATTCAAGTAATTTTTAGAGATAAAAGGAGCGGAACTAGACCGTTCCTTTTAAATTTGTGCAACTTAAATAATTTGATTGATAAAAGTTATAAAGTAGTTTATTGTTTGTTAATAGTCAAACTATTAACTATATTCCTACTATTACTTATAGTATACAAGCTTAAGCTGATATTGTAAATAGTACTATTTTATCATGATTAATATTGTATATTGATGAAGAAATCCTACTTTCAATTATTATATTATAATTAAGAAAATTTTATATTTTGTATTGACGATAATTAAGCCATATAGTAATATTAAATAAAATTTAAAAGTATAA
>JGI24707J26582_10000254_pt1 | contig 40011 bp, 23 predicted proteins | sample BioPla1DNA1_FD_26582 | JGI IMG/M metagenome (IMG submission 26582)
TTTGGAATACAATACCCGAATAACTTAATACGGCAGGAATTGTTACACTATCAGGTGATAAAAAAACTTCATATCGCTTAAAGTTTTCAACAGCAAGCTCTTTACTAATACCTAATTCTCGCTCTAATTCTCCAATATCATATTGAGACATGGCCATAGCTATATCATTAGCCTCCTTTTGATAAAAAGGAATAGAAGGATTCAATACTTCCACAAAAGTTTCATCCACCATTATTTTGGCACAAGATAATAATACTAACATAATCGGCTTCTATTTCTTCTTAATGGTACACAGAACCGTGTTGGAAAGTTCTTGTACTAAGATAAGAATAATCATCTAAAAAAAGAGTTTCTGAACAATTTGTTCAAAAACTCTTTTATATTTTAAGTCCACAAGAAAAAACAGTTATCTCTATTTATATTCTTGCCAACTCTTTATTTGTATATCATTTAAGTCAAGTTCACAAAATGCTTCTATAAATGCACTAGCTAATCTTGCATTGGTTATTAAAGGTATATTATGATCAATAGCTGCCCGACGAATACGGTATCCATTAGTAATCTCTCGTTTCGATAGATTCTTAGGAATATTCACAATTAAATCAAACTTATGATCGGCAATTAATCGCATAACATTAGATTCAGCATCTGGCTTTTCATCAGGCCAATACACTGGTTCAGTCTTCACTCCATGAGCATTTAAGAAGGCTGCTGTTCCTGCACTACCATATAACTCATAACCTTTATCGAAAAGCATACGACTCGCCTCTAGCAAGTCTACTTTAGACTTCATTGCTCCTGATGAAAACATTACAGACTTCTTAGGAATTTCAAATCCTGTAGAGATCATAGCATTTAATAACGCCTCAGAAAAATCATCTCCAAGACACCCAACTTCTCCTGTTGAAGCCATATCAACTCCTAATACAGGGTCTGCTTTATGCAAACGAGAGAATGAAAACTGAGGAGCTTTAACACCAATCCAATCAATATCAAACGCCGTTCTATCTGGTTTCGTATAAGGGGCATCTAACATAATGCGTGTTGCTGTTTCAATAAAGTTTCGTTTAAGTACTTTAGAAACAAATGGGAAACTACGAGATGCGCGTAGATTACACTCAATTACTTTTACCTCATTATTACGAGCTAAAAACTGAATATTGAATGGACCAGAAATATTTAACTCCTTAGCTATTTTCTTACATACTTGTTTAATACGTCTAGCAGTTGCAAAATATATTTTTTGAGCTGGNAATACTAATGTAGCATCNCCAGAGTGAACTCCAGCAAATTCCACATGTTCTGAAATTGCATATTCTACAANTTCTCCATTTTGTGCTACAGCATCAAACTCTATCTCTTTAGTATTTAATAGGAACTGAGAAACTACAACAGGATACTCTTTAGATACATTGGCTGCCATTTTTAAGAAGTTTTCTAATTCTTCTTCGTCATGACACACATTCATCGCAGCACCAGATAAAACATAAGAGGGTCTAACTAATACTGGAAATCCAACTTCCTTAACAAAACCTTTTACATCATCTAACGAAGTCAACTCTTGCCATGCTGGTTGATCAATACCTAGTTGATCTAACATAGCTGAAAACTTATTTCTGTTTTCTGCACGGTCAATAGATATGGGAGAGGTTCCTAATATAGGAACTGACTGACGATGTAATTTCATTGCCAGATTATTGGGTATTTGCCCTCCTACAGAAAGAATAACTCCTCCTGGTTGCTCTAAATCAACAATATCTAAAACACGTTCAAAAGAAAGTTCATCAAAATACAACCTATCACATTCATCATAATCAGTAGAAACAGTCTCAGGATTATAGTTTATCATAATTGATTTATATCCTAATTTTCGAGCTGTTTGAACAGCATTAACTGAGCACCAATCAAACTCAACCGAACTACCTATGCGATAAGCTCCCGACCCTAAAACTANAACAGAACGTTCATTCTTATAGTAATTTACATCATACCCTTTATCCCCATAAGTCATATAAAGATAATTTGTTAAATCGGGATGCTCGGAGGCTATTGTATTGATACGCTTCACAGCAGGAAGAACTCCTAACTCTTTACGATATGCACGAACTTTTAGATTCTCTTTTTCCATATTTCCTTTGGGATTCAATACAAAGCGAGCTATTTGAAAATCCGAAAAACCTAAACGCTTAGCCTCTCGCATTACATCTTCAGGAATATCCTTTATTTCTTTATATTCTTCTAGCTTTTTGCTGTAATCAACAATATTTTTAAGCTTTCCTAAAAACCAAGGGTCAATTTTAGTCAACTCATTCAATCGGTCAATTGAATATCCTTTTTCTAAAGCCTCAGCAATAGCAAATACACGTAAATCTGTAGGGTTTGCCAACTCCTCATCTAAATTATCAAAATGCACTCCATGATTTCCTATAAATCCATGCATACCTTGACCTATCATACGAAGTCCTTTTTGAATCACCTCTTCAAAAGAGTGCCCAATAGACATAATTTCACCTACCGACTTCATACTCGAACCAATCTCTCTAGAGACTCCGGCAAACTTCACTAAATCCCAACGAGGGATTTTACAAATCATATAATCCAACTTAGGAGCTTCATAAGCTGAGTTGGATGTTCCCATTTCTCCTATTTGATCTAGTGTGTACCCTAAACCTATTTTTGCAGCAACAAATGCTAAAGGATAACCTGTTGCTTTAGAAGCTAAAGCTGAAGAGCGACTCAGCCGAGCATTTACTTCAATAACACGATAATCGTTAGTCTCTGCATTAAAAGCATATTGAATGTTACACTCCCCAATAATATTTAGATGACGAATACATTTTACTGAAATATCATTAAGCATTTTCAGTTGTTCTTTATCCAATGTACATGTAGGAGCTACAACAATTGATTCACCAGTATGGATACCTAGAGGATCAAAATTCTCCATTCCTGCTACTGTAAAACAATGATTGTTTTTATCGCGTATAACTTCAAACTCTATCTCTTTCCAGCCTTTTAAAGATTCCTCTACTAATATCTGTTTAGAAAAAGTAAAAGAACTCTCAGCTAACTCTACAAACTCTTTTTCATCTTTGCAAATTCCACTTCCCAGTCCTCCTAGAGCATAAGCAGAACGAACCATTACAGGGTAACCTATTTTACGAGCAGCTTCTAAAGCATCTGGTAAGTTTTCAACTGCTTTACTTATAGGGGTTTTAACCTCTATTTCATTTAATTTCTTTACAAATAAGTCGCGATCTTCAGTCTCCATTATAGTATCTACTGAAGTACCTAAAACTTTAACACCATATTTTTCAAGCGTACCATCCTCATACAATTCCGTACCACAATTCAATGCAGTTTGACCTCCAAAGGCTAAAAGTATTCCATCTGGACGCTCTTTTTTTATAATTTCAGTTACAAAATGAGTAGTTACTGGAAGGAAATAAACAGTATTTGCTATTCCTTCTGATGTTTGAATAGTTGCAATATTTGGGTTCACTAACACTGAATGAATCCCTTCTTCCTTCAATGCTTTTAACGCTTGTGATCCAGAGTAATCAAACTCGCCAGCTTGTCCAATTTTTAATGCTCCTGATCCCAGTACAAGAACTTTTTTAATTTCCTTTTCTACCATGCTCTTAAATATAATATGTTGTTTTAACGAAAATGCAAAAAAAAAGCGTTATCCCAAGGGATTAACGCATCTTACTTATTTTCTCAATGATTAATTGAAAGGAACAGTTTTCCTGCTTTACTAGAAAAGCATCAAAATAAAGTGGGGTTCCAATTCCTGTTTTCTGATGAATCATTGGTGTATCAAAGTTTTTGCAAAGTAAAGACTTATTTCACATATTACAAATAATAATCCAATCTTTTTGTTTACTTTTGTATAAATATAGATTATAGAATTAAGATTAAAAATAATGGAGACAGTTGTTAGTGGTATTCGACCCACAGGAAATTTACATTTAGGAAATTATTTCGGTGCAGTTAAAAACTTTCTACAAATGCAGAATGACTATAATTGTTCATTCTTTATAGCAGATTGGCACTCATTAACTACTACAGCTAAGCCTGAGAATATAGTTCAAAGTGCACGAACTATATTAGCAGAATATTTAGCTTGTGGACTAGACCCAGATATAGCTACTATTTATGTACAAAGTGATGTAAAAGAAGTATTAGAGCTTTACTTATATTTAAACATGAATGCATATCTTGGTGAATTAGAGCGTACTACAACATTTAAAGAAAAAGCTCGTCAACAACCCAATAATGTAAATGCAGGACTCTTGACTTATCCAACACTTATGGCAGCAGACATATTAATTCACAAAGCTGTAAAAGTTCCTGTTGGAAAAGATCAAGAACAAAATATGGAGATGGCAAGAAAATTTGCTCGTCGTTTTAATCACCTATATGAAGTCGATTTCTTTCCTGAACCTGAGTCGTTTTATTTTGGTAAAGAAGCTATAAAAATACCAGGATTAGATGGTTCTGGAAAAATGGGTAAATCGGATGGCAATTGCATTTATCTGATGGACGATGAGAAAACAATTCGTCAAAAAGTAATGAAAGCCGTTACAGATTCTGGACCCACGAAGGCTAATAGTGAAAAGCCAGAAGTTATTGAAAACTTATTTACTTTCTTAGATATTGTTTCTGATAAAGAAACTTATGACTTCTATAATGAACAATGGAATACTTGTTCTATTCGTTATGGTGATCTTAAAAAACAATTAGCTGAGGACATAAATAAATTCTGTGCTCCTATTAGAGAAAAGATAAAAGAGTACTCAGCAAACACTGAGTTATTAGATAAAATTGCAAAGCAAGGTGCTGAGAAAGCACAAGAAAGTGCATCTAAGACCTTGAAAGAAGTACGACAGATTATTGGATTCCGTCCATAATTAAATTAGACTACTTAAAATCTAGATATAAATTGCCCAATCAATCTTCCAATAAGAGATTAGGTTGGGCAATTTTATACATAACAATATAAAATCTGAATTACGATTCACAATAACTTGATGTGAATCGTAATTATTATTCAACTAGTTATTCCTCTTTTTTATCATCAGTAAGCATACTAATTAATAGGTCTAGAGCATCTAGCTAATATGACCTAGGCAAACACACAACATGACTAGGACATACAATAGAGATGGTATTACTTTATAATAAACCTTTACCTTTACCTTTTACTTAATCTCATACTCTATTCAATAATTCAATGGAATGTATCATAAAAAAAGCCAAAGAAGCGGCGATTACTATCTAAACACTCCTTTGGCTTAAATTATATTAAAAATCTACCCCTTTTAAAAAGGATAGCAACTATTCTACAACTTCTACAAGTACCATTCTATTTAGATAGTCTTTGTCATACTTATCTACCCCTCCCACAGACTGAACTGCTAATCTATTTCTATCAATATTATAAGTATTAACTAAAACTTCTACAACAGATTGAGCGCGTTGCTTACTAAGTCGTTTATTAAGATCTGCACTTCCAGTAGAAGCATCAGCAAACCCTGTTAAGTTAAATTTCAAATTAGGATATTGTTTCATTTGATCGGCTAAAAAACCTAAATTAACAACTTCTTGAGACGATACTGAAGAAGAACCTATAGCAAAAAAGACCGCTCTTGGCGCTATATCGGGTGTTGTTTTTTCAGTTTCCTTAATGATTGCAACCTCTGGTTTTCTCTCTGCTTCTAATAGTTGAGCTTCTAAATTTTGATTTTGAGAAGCCATCTCGTTCATTTTATCACGCATTAATTTTAATTCAGCCTCTGAAATAACTTGACGTGCAACTTGAGGTTTTCTAAATCCTGAAGGATTGAAATGATAAGTTACACCTGCTGTAACACTTACAACACCATCTAAATCACGACTTCCACCCAACTGATCATCAAACTTATTCTGAGTTCCCATTGAGGCTAACTCTAAATTTAGATCCCAAGAATCTGCTACTTTAAACCGATTTATAATTCCAAAGTTAAGAGCTAATGCTTGTCTCTTAGACTTACTATATGTATGTGTTAAACCACCTCCAAGATAAGGGATTACTTCGTAAACACGATCAGGATTATATCCTGCTATTAAACTACTTAAGTTAAACAACACATCACCATGCAAATTCATATAATTGAATTTCTGCTTGTAATACCCCTCATCCTTATTCCAAGATTTAGTAAAATCATTCTCAGTATAACTAAACCCTCTAGCTTGTAATCCGCTATATTGTAGGCGAAGACCTATACCAGGAGTAAACCACTTACCTACCCCAAAATTCAAAGTTGGACTAATTCGTTTTCCAAAGCTACCTGCAGTATCATCATTACCAAACAAAACTTCTGCACCTCCACCTAAAGAGAAAAACCAATTACTACCAAAATTATTAGTGAATACTTCATGCTTGTTACCTGTTGCATTATCATATTGTACTTCTTGCGCATCAACTGAAGCTGATGCTATTACTAACAAGAAAATAAATAGCGTTAACCATCTTTTCATAATTCTAGATTTTTATATTACATAGAAAATATCACTCACTATAAAACATAACAAGGCAGAGTTCTCTTTTGTTCAAATACATTACTTACATACTGCATTTTTGAAAGAAACTTTAGTGTAAACTAGTCAAATCTCTTTTTTATATCTTCATCAAGCCAAGTAGTTAAAACGGGTAATCCATTAGGTGTATAATTGGGGGTTTTACATGAAAAAAGAGCATTTACTAAAGCTATAATTTCAGTATTACTTAATACTTGACCATATGCGATAGCAGCAGCCTCAGCTAAAGTTAATGCTAGGTTACTTTGAATCTCCTGCTTTACATCGCTACCTTTATGTATAGCCGTTTCAATCATATTCTTAATTAAAACAATAGGATCAAGACCATCGGTTCCAGAAGGTACGCCATTGATGGAGTAAGAACCTCCACCTAGGTTTGATAATTCAAATCCTACCAGAGATAAGTCTTCCTGAATACTCTCAAGAATAGAGACTTCAGCAGCTGTTAGTTCAACCATTTCGGGAAATAAAACACCTTGCGAAATACCCTTCTGGTTCTTAATTTGTTCCATATACTGATCAAAAAGAACTCTAACATGTGCACGATGTTGATCAATCACCATTAAGCCCGATTTAATAGCAGTTAAAATATATCTTCCCTTATATTGTAGATGGGTTGCTCCCTCCTCTACTACATTTTGAGTTTTCTCTCCATAAAGTGACGGTTCCGATGGCACAACAACAGACTGCTCCTCCCAATTACTATCATCAAAAGGTTCGTCTATATCCTGATTTATTTTACTAGCTTTTGGTTGTCCAACATCTCCAGATTTCCAATTTATAGGAGCTCTAGCATAATCTTCACCTGTTGTCTGGAAAGGATTAAAAGTCTGATCCAAATTAATATCTGGAAAAGAAACAGGTTGTTCATCTTCAAATATAGGAATTTCAGGCATTCCTTCTTGATCAAAATCAATAGAAGGCACCTCATTAAATTTACCTAATGACTCTTTAATAGCTGCAGAAAGTATTTGCCAAATTCCTTGCTCATTCTCAAATTTAATTTCTGTTTTGGTTGGATGAATATTCACATCTATTTGAGCGGGATCAACATTTAGATAAAGAAAAAAAGGTATCTTCTCATCTGCAGGGATTAATTCCTCATAGGCATCCATCACTGCATTATAAAAATATGGATGGCGCATATAACGCCCATTAGTAAAGAAAAACTGCTGAGCTCCTCGTTTTCGTGCGGATTCTGGTTTACCAACAAAGCCTGTTACCGAAACCATACTTGTATCTACATCTACATTAAGTAGTTGCTGATTCATACGTTTACCAAAAACATTCACAATACGTTGTTTAATAGGAGCTGCTGGCAAATCAAATAATTGCGTATCATTACTAAATAAAGAAAAACTGATATCAGGATTAACTAGTACAATACGTTCTATCTCATTTAGAATGTGGTTTAATTCAGTGGCATTAGATTTTAAGAATTTTCTACGAGCTGGTACATTAAAAAATAAATTCTTTATAATGAATTGACTCCCCTTTGGACAAGAAATTAATTCTTGTTTCTTAAACTTTGAACCCTCAATTACAACATGAGTTCCTAACTCTTCATTATTTCGACGAGTTTTTAATTCCACTTGGGCAATAGCAGCTATAGAAGCCAAGGCTTCGCCTCTAAATCCCATAGTACGTAAAGCAAATAAATCACTCGCATTCTGAATTTTAGATGTAGCATGTCGTTCAAATGATAATCGAGCATCGGTTTCGGTCATCCCCTCTCCATCGTCAATCACTTGAATAACACTCTTTCCTGCATCAGTAATAATGACTTGAATATTCTTTGCTCCGGCATCGATTGCATTTTCGACAAGTTCTTTTACAACAGATGCAGGCCTTTGTATTACCTCTCCTGCAGCTATTTGATTAGCTACTGAATCTGGCAATAAATGAATTATATCACTCATAAAACAACTTTCTAATTCTAATTAAAATGTCAAACTTCCCGTATGTAAATAATGCCATATATAGATAAGAAGTAAAATTAAAATAATTAAAACACCCACATGAAGTGGTTGTCTGTTTTTTTTCTTTCTTCTCTTTAAATGAGTCGAAGCCTCTACAAACTTTCCTCTTATCTCCTCGGCAGAATATTCTTTGGGTTCCAATAGACCAAGTTCTCTTTTAGCCTCTTCTTCCATTTTCTTAAGCCTCTCTTTACGTTCATCATAATATATATACGTAGGCTTATATTCTTTTGGTTTTCTCATTTTAAACATCATACTTACCTCCTTTGTATTTGGGTTCTTTTAGATATATCAATAGGCTCTCTATCTGACTTCTTCAACTTAGCTTCTTCTGCTTTAGGGCGCCATTCAAAAATATCCTCTCTATTCTTAGGACGAATATAATCAAACCATTGAAAATTGGCTAAACGCAGTTTATCCTCTGGTATTTGATCCATAGGATAAAGGACACCATTCGATTTAGGACTCATAATCATTCGTTCAACCTTCTGTTCTTTAAAGAACAAATTCAACTGACTTGTTTCTGATGTATTCATTCCAATCATTGTACTATCTTCTTCTTGAGGATAAAAGACCACCAATACATTACCTATAATATTAACTTCATGCAATTGATTATCTTCGAAAAAGGCTTTTATCTCTTTTCCAGAAATCTGATTATAGTGAATAGTATCCTTTTGTTCAACTACTAGCGTTTGATTTATTATATGTGCCCAATCTATCTTATTATCTTTTATATAAGCTTTAATCTCTTCTCCAAGTAGTTGCTGTTCTCCTGTCCATAAAATAGGATCGTAATACATGGTTATACAAGAATCCTTGGAATTATACGTTAAAGAATCAGCAACTCCCTGTAAGTCACTTCTAAACATCCTTACTTTATGATACGCCATTACATCACGATAAACCGAATCTGTATTTAAATGATAAGTATTCATCTTTAATGTATCCCCATGGATAAATAAACTATCTTGTTGAGAATAATCAACAACCACCGCTTTTCCTGTTGCATAAGCAAACTCGGTATGTTCATTATAGTAACAATAATCCCCCATTAACATATTCTTATTAATGGTATCATTCATCTCCACATCATAAAAAGCTTCTCCATACCCCATACGACGGTCATAATAGAGGCTATCTCCTGTTAATTGACGCCCACCGCTTGTTAAAACAGAACGATCCATTAATTCAGCTTGGTCGTCAAGAGTATTATAAAATCCTCTTTCTGAATAAATGTGGTTATCTTGATTATAAATATCTGACGGTCCTAAAATAGTCGCTAACTTAGTTTCTGTATGATACTTTAAAGTATCCGACGTTAACATAAATCGAGGATTATCTAATGTTACCTCGTGATTAAAGACCGCCAATTTAGTAGAAGGACTATATTCTCCCCAATCGGAGGTTAGTACATTTTCCTCATCCGACAAAATACCTCCTTCAAAATAATAACCTAGATTATATAATCTATCATAATTTAGACTATCTGTAATTAAAGTAGTATTTCTATTAATAAGCTTAACATTACTGCGTAACTGAGCTATTTGCGACATCCCATCATAAAAAAGATAATCTCCATAGATAAAAAGAGTATCCCCTTGCTCCATTCTTACGTTACTAAATGCCTCAACAGAGTTAGTTTTTTCATAAATTAAGGCACTATCACAATACATATACATACTATCGTGACGTAACTTTACATTACCTAATAAAAGCTGGACATCAGGGCGCGTTTTTTTATCCACTTTCCCCTTATCTGCATGTAATAAATCTACTCTAGTCTTCCTTTCTTGTTGTTTCTGATCTTGTGCATACAAAGTCATACTACACAAAACAAACAAAACAAAAAGACTACGATATAATATGCTATTGGTCTTTTTCTTTGATTTAATCATTAATCATTCCATTGATTATTCATCAAGCCAACCAGGATATTTAAACTCACAATCTCTCCAACCTTCATTAATACGAACATAAGTTTCTTTTTGTTTTTTAAGTATCCACTGATCAATCATTTCATCTGTTTTTTTACTTAAAACAATTTCCTTAAGACTTTGATAGTCATCGGATATAGTAGCTTTATGTCCATCAATTCGAGATCTCAATTTAACAATGACACAAATCTCTTTACCATCTTTCTCATTGATCATTGTAAAAGCATCTGATATTTCACCCACCTTCATTTTATCTACAACTTTTGCTATTTCTTGAGGTAGTTGTTGCATTTCAAAACGAGCCGTACCCGTGTATGGATTGGGTAACAAACCATAGTTATTTCGAGTATCTTTATCATGAGATAAAATTGAAGCAGCATCATCAAATGAAAACTTGTCTCTACGAATATCATCAGCTATAGAGTCTAAACGTAAAACACCCGCTTCTAAATCTTCTGGGTCAATGCGTGGTTTTAATAAAATGTGACGTGTATTAACCCTGTCTCCTCTTTTTTCAATTAGCTGTATAATATGAAATCCAAACTCAGACTCTACAATTTTAGATACTTTATTAGGATCTTGTAAGTTAAAAGCCACATTAGCATATTCAGGAACTAATTGTCCCCTTCCCTCAAAACCTAACTCCCCTCCTTTTATAGCGCTTAACTTATCTTCTGAGTATAACCTAGCTAAAGTAGAAAATGAAATCTCTCCATTGTTAATTCTTTCTGTATAATCACGAAGCTCTTTCTTAATTCTTTCTTCCTCTGCAATTGACACTTTCGGTTGATGAGTTATTATTTGAACTTCAACTTGTGTCGGTATATAAGGAATACTATCAGAAGGCAAATCATTAAAATAACGACGAACTTCAGCAGGAGTTACTTTTACTTCTCCCACTAATGTTTGTTGCATTTTTTGAACGGTTAATCCATCCCGTGCATTATCACGCATAGCCTCTCTAATCTCTGTCGATGTTTTATTGAAATACTCTTCCATTTTTTCTCTTGAACCAATAGCCTCAATGTATTGGTTGGTTAAGAAATCGACCTGTTGAATTACTTCAGATTCTGATACCTCCACACTATCTATGGCAGCCTGATTCAAAAAAAGCTTTTGAACAGCTAGTTGCTCAGGAATTACACAATAAGGGTCTCTATCGAATTTTTGCCCTTGACTTAATGCATGTAATCTAGCTTCTTCAACTTCAGACTTTAATATTGCTTCATCTCCGACAACCCAAACCACCTCATCAATAACATTGGTTTGTGCTTGAAGGAAAAATCCATTTAGAATAAACACTAAAAGGAGTAAAAGCTTAGGACGTGTATAACTTTTCATGTTATCCATTTAATAATTGTATTTTATTTTGTTTCTTTTTATTGCTTTCTCATATAAGTCGCCTTTTACTTGCTGTATAAAATCGACTTGCTTATAATTTACTAAAATATCATTTATTTTTTGTTTTGCATATTCAAGTGGCTCTTGTTCACCTATCTGACGCACCTCACTGATGTTTAAAAAGTAATAATAAGCACTGTCTTTTAATTCTATATGTTGCTTTTTATCAACCAATTGATTTAATGTAAATGAATTTCTTGGCAACATATCTAATACAGCTCCAGCAGGAATCCATTTATCGTAAAAATACTCATATTTTACGGCATTATGCAAACTATATTTTTCTAAATTTTCTATCGCTATACTATCTTTTTGTTTGTACCACTTTCTAACATTATTTATACCCATAGCTGCTGATGGTACTTTCATAAATAAACCTTGAATCATAGGTTGTTCTAAAACAAAAAGCTCCCTATGCTCATTATAGTATTTCTCTACTTCTACATCGGAGATATTTGTAGCCAAACGTTGCCTTATTAGTTCTTGTTTATAAGCATGAATTATAAGAGACTTTTTATAATTCTCAACTAATTGTTCTATTGTTTCCATATTTGGAACATTACGCTTAGCTTTATCATAGAGTAACTCTTCTTCTATCCAAGAACGAATAAATTGCTCTGCTAACAAAAGGCTATCATCACTATTCACAGCATTTACAATCACAGGAACCAAATCTTCTTTATATAAAAAATCGCCCTCTACTTCTACTAAAGGAGTTTTTCCTTTATGATCATAGTAAGAAGTACAACTTACAAAAAGGCTGAAAAGAAAAAGAAAAAGAGTCTGTGTTCGTTTCATAAATAATACTCTAGAAATACGAAGATAATGTATTAATCTATTACATCAGTGTTTATTAACTGTTTTTAAAGCCTCTTTATTAAATTCGATATCACTATTTGCTATCAAATTCTCTTCCCATTTCTTCTTTAAATAAGCTTTATAATCAGTTGCTACTTGTTCTTTCACTTCTAAATAGTTAGTAGGGTACCATTCAACTGCTCCTTTAATGACTAAGCGAGGATGTGTAGATGAGGGGGTATAGCTACCTTGTTTGAATATATTTTTATCAATACAGCTATTTTCACCTATAACAAAAGGGCCTTCTTCAACTTTCACAAATTCATTATCTAATGATTTAAACTCCTCTCTCAAAAAATCAGTCCAAACCTCTTGATTGTTTCTGCGAAGAATTTTTTTAACCCTTCTTGCCACTTTACGATTAGAACATGAAACTATGAGTCCTTGATACCGTGGCATTTGAAACTTATAATCCTTCTTATTTTCCTCGAAAAATCGTTGAAGACCCAATTGATTCATAGGTTGTCTTTTCTCTAATTCACGACGTGTTAGTTCTTCTAACAACAACTTATGCTTGTAGTCCATTAAAGAATATTCAAATTCCTTATCGCCAGTTGCCAAACTTAAATATTGTTCATCAAAAATAGACTTCAATAGGAATGAAACATATTGTTTATTTATGCTTGAAAGATTAGACCTGGAAAAATAGTCAAAATCATTCTTAGTATATTCTTTGCCATTCAACGTAAATAAAACTTGATCGGACTTTGGCTCCCAATTATTTGTTTTCCATGGGGTTTCATAGGTGTACGAAAAATCATAGGACTGTTTTATATTAGACAAAAAAACATCCAGTTCTTCTAAACTTAATGATTTCCAATCACTCTTTTTTTCCTTTCCTGGGAACTTCTTTTTACTAATAACTTTAACTAAATGCACACCTGAAGGTGTAAGAAAAGGTTCAGAGATAGCACCAACACCTAAGCTCAACACCTTACTATCAAACTCTATAACATTTTGTTTTTGACGTACCCAGTAAGGTGTTGTTATATCTGAATATTTCTCTACATACTCTTTTATTAAAGACGGTTCTCTTTCAAGTATAGAATGGAGTGAATTAAAAAGCTCTATTTTTTCCTCTAAAAAAACAGCCCCTGCATGTTGAGGTATAGGTTGATATAAATGATATATTTGAAGATATTCTAAACTATCCACAGAATTACTAATAAAGCTAGAATTATCTAATCTTTGTGAAAACAGTTGATTTGCTAATTGATGACTATACTCAGCCACTTTATTAAGATACACAAACGAGGTATCTATACCTTGTCTTTTAGCCTCTTGCACCTTAACCCGATCGAGTATCAACGAATCCATAAAATGTTTAGTATCCTTTTTAGAGAAATCATCACCATACTGTCTTAAATTATATTCTATATAAGCTTTTGTTATTTCTAGGTTGTTTATACGTACTACAACAGGGTCATAATCTGTGGCTTTTATGTGATTGCAAACACACAAAAGAATAATAAAAAAAGAAATAATACTTCGCTTCATATCTAATAATTTATCAAAAAACCTCCAAAAGATATCCTGTTATAACAACATATCAACATTGGAGGTTTTAAGTATTTTATATATTAACTAATTAACTTCTCATTAAAATGAGCGGCTATAGTTTGGTGCTTCACTTGTAATTGTAACATCATGAGGATGATTTTCTAGAACACCCGCATTTGTAATACGTGTAAATTTAGCATCATGTAAGCTCTCTATATCAGCAGCACCACAATACCCCATACCAGCTCTTAATCCACCTACTAATTGGTAAATAACTTCAAATAAGGAACCTTTGTATGGTACACGAGCTGCTATTCCCTCTGGAACTAACTTTTTAACATCCTCTTCTCCTCCTTGGAAATAACGATCTTTTGAACCACTTTCCATAGCTTCTAGCGACCCCATTCCTCTATAAGATTTAAATTTACGTCCACTAAAAATAATAGTTTCACCAGGACTCTCCTCTGTTCCTGCAACTAATGAGCCTATCATAACACAAGAACCTCCAGCAGCTAGAGCCTTAACAACATCACCAGAATATCTTAAACCGCCATCAGCAATTAATGGAACACCTGTACCTTTTAATGCCTCAGCTGTCTCATAAATTGCAGTTAACTGAGGAACTCCCACTCCTGCTACTACACGAGTTGTACAAATAGAACCTGGTCCAATACCTACTTTTACTGCATCAGCTCCAGCTTCAGCCAAATCTTTAGCTGCTTGGCCTGTTGCCACATTACCAACAACAATATCAACATTAAATTTCTTCTTCGCTTCTTTCAACAGATCAATAACTCCTTTAGAGTGTCCATGAGCCGTATCAATAACTAAAGCGTCAACACCAGCATTCACTAAAGCTTGCATACGAACAAAAGTATCAGGTGTTAAACCTACTCCCGCGGCTACACGCAACCTTCCTTTTGAGTCTTTACATGCCATAGGCTTATCTTTAGCCTTTGTAATATCTTTATATGTAATTAAGCCCACAAGCTTACCCTCTTCATCAACAACGGGTAACTTCTCTATTTTATGCTCTTGTAGAATTTTAGCTGCATCTTCTAATCCAGTGGATTGATTTGTAGTGACTAAATTCTCTTTTGTCATTACTTCATCTATTGAACGATTCATGTTTTCCTCAAAACGTAAATCTCGATTAGTTACGATACCCACTAAATAGTTTTCATCATCCACAACGGGTATTCCACCAATTTTGTATTCAGCCATCAAATTGAGTGCCTCACCAACTAACGACCCTTGTTTAATACTAACAGGATCATAAATCATTCCACTTTGAGCACGCTTTACAATAGTTACTTGTTCAGCTTGTGCTTCAATTGACATATTCTTATGAATAACACCAATTCCTCCTTCACGAGCAACAGCAATAGCCATTTGTGACTCAGTCACTGTATCCATAGCGGCAGTGACAAAAGGAATGTTTAACTGAATGTTTTTAGAAAACTGAGTAACGAGCTTTACTTCACGAGGCAAAACTTCCGAATAGGCTGGAACTAACAATACATCATCGTAAGTTAATCCATCCATAATAACTTTTTTAGCAATAAATGACATAGGAGTATGTTTTTAAGAATTTATTGCGTGCAAATATATGCATTCTTTATCACTTTTAGCCTAAAAAGTAGGGCTTTCTTTAATATGGCAAAAAAAAGGGTGGAATTCATGAAATAACACTCATTAAATCCACCCTTTAAGCAATTAGTATCTTAATTTAAAATTAATTAGCAAGCTCCGAAATAAACTTAATTCTAACTAATCTTACTTCTTCTTCAGTATAGTCTTCCCCTAATTCATCTAGCGCTTCCTCAATATTATCGGTTGTAGACTCCTTAAAATAATCATAGATATCCCACATATGATCTTCATCCATAATCTCATTTAAGAAGTATGTAATATTCAACTTCGTACCTGAATAAACAATAGCTTCTACTTCCTCTAACAATTCATCAAAATCCATGCCTTTTGAAAGAGCAATGTCATCCAATGCAACTTTCCGATCAATAGATTGAATAATAGAGACCTTCATCCTTGATTTATTAGCAACTGTACGAACTCGTAAGTCTTCAGGACGCTCTATTTCATTTTCTTGACAATGCCTTTTGATTAAGTCACAGAATACCTGACCATATCGATTAGCTTTTCCAGCACCAACACCAGGTATATTTTGAAGTTCTTCTAGTGTGACAGGATAAATTGTTGCCATGGCCTCTAAAGAGGGATCTTGAAAAATAACATATGGAGGAACATCATGTTTTTTAGCTTCCTTTTTTCTTAAATCTTTCAACATAGAAAACAAAGCAGGATCAACTGCACCAGCTCCACTACTTCTTAGTAACACCTCATCGTCGTCTTCTTCAAAATCATTATCTTCAGTAATCTTGAATGAAGTTGGTGAATTAAAGAATTTTTTTCCTTGTTTGGTAACCTTCAGTGTACCATAATTCTCTACGTCTTTACTTAAATACCCAGCTATTAAAGCCTGTCTAATTACGGAATTCCATATACGCTCATCCTCATCAGAGCCTATACCAAATACCTCTAGGTTCTCATGTATATGAGCACGTATTTCTTCTGTTTCAACTCCTTGAAGTATGTCAATAATGTAATCTGACTTAAAATTCTCTTTTACTTCAAGTATTGTTTCAATAACGGAACATAATAAATCTTTAGCTTCCACTTGTTTTTTTGGATTTAAACAATTGTCGCAAGAACCACAGTTCTCTTGTAGATAATCCTCTCCGAAATAATGCAATAAGCTTTTTCTACGACATACAGAAGTCTCAGCATAAGCAGCTGTTTCTCTTAACAGCTGACGTCCTATTTCCTGTTCAGCAATAGGTTTACCTTCCATAAACTTCTCTAGCTTTTCTAAATCCTTAATGGAGTAAAACGTTAAACACTTACCTTCTCCTCCATCACGACCTGCACGCCCTGTTTCTTGATAATACCCCTCTAAACTTTTTGGAATATCATAATGAATAACAAAACGCACATCAGGCTTATCTATTCCCATGCCAAAAGCTATTGTCGCAACAATAACATCAACACGCTCCATTAAAAAATCATCTTGATTATCAGACCGTGTTGTTGAGTCCATACCAGCATGATAAGCTCGTGCATTAATTTCATTTGCTCGCAGAATTTCTGCTAATTCTTCTACTTTTTTACGACTTAAACAATAAATTATACCTGACTTTCCAGGATTATTTAATATGAATTTTATAATATCTTTATCAACCTCACTTGTTTTAGGTTGTATTTCATAATACAAGTTAGGACGATTAAATGACGATTTAAAGACCTTTGCCTCTAATATTCCTAAGTTTTTCTGAATATCATGTTGAACTTTTGGTGTAGCTGTTGCTGTCAAAGCAATAACTGGCGCCGTTCCTATTGTCTCTATTATTGGACGAATGTTACGATATTCAGGTCTAAAATCATGGCCCCATTCTGAAATACAATGAGCCTCATCCACTGCATAAAAAGAAATAGTAACTGACTTTAAGAACTCAACATTTTCATCTTTAGTTAATGATTCTGGAGCCACATAAAGCAACTTCGTTTTTTTTGCTACTATATCTGATTTCACTTGCTCTATCTCCCCTTTAGTTAATGAAGAGTTGAGATAGTGAGCGATACCATCGTATTCACTAAAACTCCTCATTGCATCCACTTGATTTTTCATTAATGCAATAAGTGGAGATACAACAATAGCAGTTCCTTCCATCAATAATGATGGTAATTGATAACAAAGAGATTTACCTCCTCCAGTCGGCATTAATACAAAAGTATCATTACCCTCTAATAAGTTTTTAATTATCTTCTCTTGATCGCCTTTAAAACTATCAAAACCAAAGTGCTTTTTAAGTTGATCAGTTAAATATTTTTGTTCTGCCATTGTTAAGTATAAAATGTTAAATGTAGGTGCAAAAAGGGTACATTTGCACCCTTTTTCATGACCCAATCCCTAACAAAGTTATAAACAAGTTGATTAAAACCAAATATTATAGAACTTATTATTGACGAAATAATAGGTTGTAAAATAGATAAATGAAGGGATTAAACTCTTAATGTTAAAGCATTTGTTTTATCAATTTGCTTTTTAGCATAATCTTCAGTCACGCAATACACATTTTTCTCTTCTGATGGTAGCTCAAACATAATATCAGTCATTATTGCTTCCATTATAGAACGAAGACCACGAGCTCCTAATTTATATTCTATTGCCTTATCAACAACAAAATCTAACACACCATCTTCAAATGATAAATCAACATCATCCATAGAAAAAAGTTTCTTATATTGCTTTATAATTGAGTTTTTAGGCTCAGTTAAGATTGCCCTTAGCGCCTTTTTATCCAAAGGCTCTAAATAAGTCAATACAGGTAAACGACCAATAATTTCCGGAATTAAACCAAAGGATTTTAAATCTTGCGGTGCTACATATTGAAGCATATTATCTTTATCGAGCTGTACACTATCTCTTGCAGCCGCATAACCTACAACATTAGCATTTAATCGCTGAGCAATTTTACGTTCAATTCCGTCAAAAGCTCCCCCACAAATAAATAGTATATCCTTTGTATTAACAGCTACTAATTCTTGTTCTGGATGTTTCCTACCTCCTTTTGGTGGCACATTAACCACAGCACCCTCTAATAGCTTTAACAAACCTTGTTGAACACCCTCTCCACTCACATCACGTGTAATAGATGGGTTGTCACCCTTTCGAGCAATCTTATCAATCTCATCAACAAAAACAATACCACGTTCGGCCTCCTCTACATTATAATCCGCTACTTGTAGCAAACGAGTCAATATGCTTTCGATATCCTCTCCCACATAACCCGCTTGGGTTAAAACTGTAGCATCAACAATTGTAAAAGGAACTTTTAGCATTTTTGCTATTGTGCGAGCCAACAACGTTTTACCTGTTCCCGTACTACCCACCATTATAATGTTAGATTTTTCAATCTCTACATCTTCTTCGCCTTCAATTGTTTCTTGAGTTAAACGCTTATAGTGATTATAAACGGATACAGAAAGGTATCGTTTAGCAGAATCTTGTCCAATCACATATTGGTCTAAAAATTCTTTAATCTCCAAGGGCTTCGGTAGATTCTTTAACTTTAGAACATCTTTTTTCTTGGGCTTAATAGCCGCCATCGCTTTCTCTGTAATGTTATATGCTTGTACAGCACAACTATCACAGATATATCCATCAAGACCAGAAATAAGGAATCCCACCTCACTTTCTGGTCTACCACAAAAAGAGCACTTATTTTTAGTCTTTACTTTTGCAGTTGTCATTTTTTATTTTTAATCAAAACCTCATCTACCATTCCATACTCTTTAGCCTCTTCAGAAGTCATCCAGTAATCTCTGTCAGAATCATCCCACACCTTTTTGAATGGCTGACCTGAGTGATTAGAAATAATGGTATATAGTTCCTCTTTAATCAGTTGTATTTGGCGAGCAGTAATCTCAATATCAGATGCTTGTCCTTGCACTCCACCCAAAGGTTGATGTATCATTACACGAGAATGCTTCAAAGCAAAGCGCTTTTTCTCAGCCCCCGCTGCTAGTAATACAGAAGCCATAGATGCTGCTATACCTGTGCAAATAGTAGAAACATCACTCGAGATAAATTGCATTGTATCATAAATACCTAATCCAGCATATACTGATCCACCAGGTGAATTTATATAAATAGATATGTCTTTATCGCTATCTACCGAATCCAAATATAATAGCTGGGCTTGTAATGTATTAGCAGTGTAATCATTAATAGGAGTACCTAAAAAGATTATACGATCCATCATCAAGCGAGAGAACACATCTAGTTGAGTAACATTTAGTTGTCTCTCCTCCAAAATATAAGGATTCATATATCCTCCATTTTGCGACTTAATTACTTCATCTAAGGTTAATCCGTTCATCCCCAGATGCATTGTTGCATATTTTCTAAAATCATCCATCATATCCATCGCATAAAATTTTAATGTATTATATACAAAGAAACAAAAAAGAATTCTTAGATAAAAAACACAGGCTTTTATTTTTCATAAAAGCCTAGTTTATAAAAAGAAAAAATAAGAATTTATCTTATTTTGTCTCTTTTAATATTTCTTGAAATTCATCAAAAGAAATTTCTTTCTCATTCAATGTTACTTTCTCTTTTAATACAGCAGTCAACTTCTCATTAATAGCTCTAGAGATAATCATATTTGCTGACTTTTCATCCTGAAGCATATTTTGAGCAAAGTTTTCAATAATTGCATCTGGCATAGCTAATGCACCATATTGCAACATTTGAAGACGTGCTACAGATTTAGCTGTTTCCTGAACATCAGCTTCCTCTATTTTAACTTCATACTTCTTAACTAACTCTTCTTCAATTAAGTGCTGAGTTAAATCTTTCAAAGATTTTTGATAATCTTCCTCTGACATTTCCTCTTTCTGTTCTTGATTAAACATGCGTTTCAATAAGTCATCTGAATAACTCACTTCACCCGCTTTGTTCAACAATAATTGACGAAGATCATTTTGGAATTTATAATCAGACTCAACACCAAATTTATAAGCTAGTTGCTCTTTTATTTTTTCTTTAAACTCTTCTTCAGTGCTAACAACTCCTTCACCTAAAACCTTATCGAATAACTCTTGATTAATTTCTCCGTCTACAAAACGCTTAATCTCAGAGATCTGAAAGCTGAAATTTGACTTCAACTCTTCTGCTTCCTCTTTATCTTTTAACTGTAACAAAGATGAAAGCTCAGCCTTATTTCCTTCAAATGCTGTATATGGATTAAAAATCAACACATCATTTAACTTAGCATTTTCAAAAATCGACTTTTGCTCTTCAACTTTCATAGCGGAAGGCATCATTACTGTGTCTTCCACACGAATACCACCTTCTTTAATATTTCCTTCCTCATCTAATTCAGCCATATGACCTTTTAGCATATCCTTATCTTCGTAAGAATCCACATTTTGATGCTCTCCAGTATAACTTCTATAAGAGTCAACTTGTTCATCAATCATCTCATCTGAAATAGTGATTGTATAGTAGTCTACTTTATCATCTTTAGATACATCAGCCTTTATTTCAGGAGCAAGAGCTAAATCAAACACAAACTCAAAATTGTCCATGGTTTCAAAATTTATCTCTTTTTGTTGCTCCTCATTAGGCATAGGGTTACCAAGCACTCGGATTTCATTTTCTTGAATATATTTATATATTCCATCCGATAATAACTTGTTTACCTCTTCTACTAAAACGGAAAGTCCATGTTGCTTTCTAATCAGCCCCATAGGTACTTTTCCTTTTCTGAAACCTGGGATTTGTGCGTTTTTGCGAAAATCCTTTAATACTTTCTCTACTTTCTCCTGATAATCCTCTTTTTCAATAGTAACGTTTAATAAACCGCTTACTTTGTCTTTATTTTCTAAAGAAATTTTCATTTATGACAACTATTTATTTGATTTATAATTCTTTGCAAATAGGTCGCAAAATTAGTGTTATTCTTTCAATAATTCAAAAGGTAGACCTTATTTTAATTTATTACCTCTCTTTTATAGCATCAAATATCGGCAAAACCAACCACTTAATCATTATAGTTTTACTTTTATATTATTCCTTGACCATTTATCATTCACTCATTTACTGATAAAGAATCTATCAGCTGAGCATAAATTGCGTTTTTCCTCAATAATGCCTCTACCCCAGTAACGAACAGTTGCTTTCTTGCACGCGTTAATACCACATTTAACTTTCGATCTATCCAAACCCCTTTTTCCTGCATTAAATTGGGCAACATTCTCAACTGAAAAGGGTTATTGACGCAAAAAGAATAAATTATAATATCTCGCTCACTTCCTTGAAAACGTTCTACCGTATCCACAATGACATTTTTTAAGCACTCAATATTTAATTGAGCAATCGAATCTTTTATTAAAGCTATCTGACTTCTGAATGGGGTTATTACCCCCACACTTTGGTTGGGATTAAAGTTAGAGCCCTCACTTTTATATATTTCATATATTAATTGAGTAACAATCTCGGCTTCATTACTATTTACTTTACATGAAGTTACACTATCCTCCACTCTAGATGGTATAAATGCTACTCGCTGCGATAAAACAGAATCCGAGTCCAATACACTCTTTAATTTTATCTGCCCCACTTGATGCGGTAAACCCAAACTCTCTAGTTTGCCATCATAAAAAGCTCGATTAGGAAAATCTGCAATTATAGGATGCATCCTTCCTTGTTTACAAAGTTGATCCACTACCAACCTAGGAGAATTAAAATAGAGTCTCTCAAATAAAGAATTCCTCAAGTTCTTTATTCCTATTGCTCTAAGCTCCTCTTCTCTAACTTCAGACTCTTCTTCACCTTGAAGTACAATAGCAGGTAGCTGTTTATGATCTCCAATCAGTACAAATTTACCAATAGCATTCTTTCCTTTTTCATCACAAGCCATTAGAATTCCTAACAACTGTGATTCTAGAATTTGTGAAGCTTCATCTATTATAGCCACATCAAACTGCTTAAAATCAAAAAGGTCTTTCTTTCCAGAAATAGATGCCACTGTGCCCACAAAAACTCTCGATTGATTGATTTTATGAGATACTTGTGCCCTATTTACACAGTCTTCTAATTGATTTTCTATTAATTGCGACCTATAAGCTGCTCCACATGACAACTCTGATCCAATGCGAATATATTTTATTGGAGGATTTATTGCTTCAAGTGTTTTACAAATCTCATCTACCGCTCGATTCGTATAGGCCATCAATAGAATTTGGTTCTCTTCATCCTCATAAAACTTCTCAACCATTCGACGTAAAGCTCTAGACGTTTTACCCGTTCCTGGAGGGCCTACTACTAAAAAATAATCTTTGGCAGCTAAAGCCTTTAAAGCTAACCGTTCAAAGTCATCCTCAGTCTCACTTATCCGCTCATCATAACAGTTATCCATTTCAGGAGCTCTTTGATTTAACAACAAATCTCTTCTATCTTGTGACCCCTTCAACAACCAATATAAACCAAGAAACATATTTCGAAAACCGACATCCATCGTATCATGCTCTATAGCATAACGACTATCTAACGGAAGCACTTCTTCATTTCGTTGAGAAGCCCTTAATCTTATTGTAATTTCAGAAGATGTCATTTCACATATATTTCCCTTAAATACACGTTGGTTAGTAACTTTATCGGAAGTTTTATTTCGTGGATAAAGAATTACAGCATCTCCGAGTCTAAAGTTTGGTAAGCCCACTTTTAAATCATCATTTAGTTGAGCCTCCATTGTAGGACGCCTTAATTTCACAAAAGCCTTTCTTGCTTCAGCGGCATGATTAGAAATAATCTCTAAATCATACAATATCTCACCTCGATCCACTTTTTCAAGAAAAGGAGACAACCATAAAGAAGCAGCTCCATAGTGTCGACCAAAATCCAACGATCCAGCCTTAGACAAAAACAACTCTTTTGTTATGAAATTGTAAAGTCTTAAAAAATAGATTTTTTCTAATTCTGTTAATCCTTTCAAACTGTTGGTTATATCTTCTATTGGAGGTAATAAATACTGGGTCCAGAATTTTTCATTGACTGCTATCGTTCTTAACTCATCGGGCTTTATCAATTGAAAGATTTTCGCTGTATAGTCAACATCATTTTTTTCTTGTATTTGAAACTCATGGGACACAATTCCATTTCGTAAATTTATTGCTTTTTTAATAGCCCCCCACGAAGGTGCCGAATGACATAGTTTAGGATAACGTGTATAAAGCAGAAAAGCCTGAGTAGAGGTCTCCTCTTCAGTCAAAAAATATAAAACAGCCATATACAAAAGCATCTGTATTCTATGATTTTCATAAGGAAGAATTTGATTATTTGCTCGTAAGGTAAATTCATCCGCTCTACCTGATTTCATCTCAATTAAAGCTGACTGATCGCGTTGCATGTAATCTAATCGACCTTGTAATCCCAATGCCTCGCAAATGTAAGAGGGTTCAAGCACTGCATCATGTCGGTCTAACCCAGAAGACTCATCGAAAAAATCATTTTTAAGTAACCAACCTATATGCTCAAAGTGCATTTTACAGTTCTGTGCAAATTCTCTTTCTAAAGCTTTATTTTGTAGATCTCGACAAGAGGCTAACTCAAGAGGATACATTCTAAATGCTTTAATCATACACTCAATATAGTTTGGATCATCTACAGAATAAATCCACTCATCCAAAAATAAATTCACAATATTTCCCAACAAAATAGGTATAGAATTTGAAATAGGAGTTAACTTACTTAATATATAGTTCAAAGGATGAGCTCCATAAGGCTTATAACATTCAGCTAATGTACTAATGTCTAATAAATAGTCAGGCTCTAAAACAAAAAACTCAGGTAGGAGAATTCCATCAGAATCAACAGATACTTCTAACAAATTCAATTGAGCTCCTTTCCATAAACTAGAACAGGTTGTTATAAATTCATCATTAACATCTTGAACATTATACTTTACTTTTAATGGTTCTACTGACACAAAATCTACAGGATCAACATAAAGATAAGTTTCATCCTTATATTCAAAAAGAGTTCTTAAACGCTTTACTTTATAAGGCAATTCTACATCAACAATTAATGAATCTTCTGTTGAATTCCCTTGTTTTTTGCTAACTAAGGTTCTTTGTAAAACTTCACTTACTGTTCGATAATCTCTAGCAAAAGCATCCTCTACGTTAATATCACCTATATATTCATCAATAGTTCCATCTGCTTCATCAAGAATAACATAAAGAGTCAAGTAAAACTGTTTTATCTCTTTTTGTAATCTTACAGATAGATTATAACCTGTATAGAGTAGATTTAATTGTTTGGTTAAATCTAAAGAACCATAACTCTCAATATCGAGACATTCCCAACAAATTCGGTCTAAAACCTCCTTTAATATTCGATACCTCCGTGTATAAGATAGATTAGCTTCCGATTTGCAACGCAACAATACATTCTCAATAGCTCTTAACTCCTCTATGCTTTTCATATACTACTCTTTGCCTTTCCTAAAATCATTCAACAGTCCTAAAGCTAACCAATTTGCTAATGCTTGGCGATTAGAACTTAATATAAATCTTCGTTGGTCAAATTGATTTTGAATGTTTCCCAGTTCAACAAAAAGGCCTACAGGCTGGGTATTGGTCAATACATACAATCCTCTAGAACTCACTGTCCCAGTAAACCCTCTATTCGGTTGATGAGTATCGTACTTTGAGGCAAAAGTTCTTTTCATTTCATTAGCTAAACGCAAACCATTAGTGCTTTTAGGTGCATAGTAAAAAAACACATCCATCTGTTTATGCTGACTTCTACTATCTAAATGAATAAAAACAGAGCGACAATAACTATATTTCTTTCTGTCCTTCGAGTAAAGTTCGTTTATTTTATCTGATCGTTGTTTTAATCGCTCCAATTGATTTAATGGTATCTTTTTTCCCATACAAGTTTCTCGTTTACTATTAGCTAAATACCGATCCTCTCGTATACCATCTTTTGCATCTTGAATAATAATATGCACTTTAGCACCTTGTTGCATTAAGTTTTTTGCTAAACGCAATGCTATATCATATGCATACTCATCTTCATGAAGCTGATATTTCCCCATTTTCCCTATTGCTCCAGGATCAGGTCCTCCATGTCCACTTACAATATAAAAACAAGCACCTTCTAGTTGATTATTCAACAACTTAACACGTTCTTCTTTCTTCCCAAAAAGGGGCTCTCGCCAACTCTTATCTTCTCTGCTAGACTCATTTTTAACAGCAGTTTCATCGGCATTCGTGTTTTTTTCGGATAAATCAGGAATTATATAAGTATGGTGTTTTTTCAGCTCATTATCTTTCCCTAGCTTGTTCTTATTTAACTTAATAAAAGCACGATAGTACTTTTGATTTAATCGATTATGTCGCTGTAAAAAAGCGTACACCCCTTCTCCATCTCTTGGTCTATCTTTTATTTCTTGCCCCACCAAACAAGTGGAACTCACAAATAAAAATAAAAACAAAAAATAAGACTTCATATGCGTATTTTTCATCAAAGAAACCTCCCTTCTTTAATTATCATTTATTTTTTCATTTATAACCGCTAAATTATAATCAAATTTGAAATCAGCCTAACATCTGCCTAGCTTTCATTACATAACACCTCATTTTAGATTTATATACAACTCAAACCTCCTTTTTTTATTTTTTTTAGTTGTGAAACCATTGATTTTATCGAATTTTATGTTTTATATGTAAGGAACTCATTCATAATTTGCTATTTTTGTAGTTCACGAGGTATAAAAACTTAACAAAATAATCTTAATTAATATCATGAAAGAATCAATGAGAGAAAGTGCACTGCGTTACCACTCTGAAGGTAAACCAGGAAAAATAGAGGTAATCCCAACAAAACCTTATCGTACGCAAAAAGATTTATCTTTAGCGTATTCACCAGGTGTTGCGGAGCCTTGCCTAGACATAGAAAAAGACCCTAATGACGCTTACAAATATACAGCAAAAGGAAACCTAGTTGCAGTAATTTCTAACGGAACTGCTGTACTAGGCCTAGGAGACATAGGTGCTCTAGCTAGTAAACCGGTGATGGAAGGTAAAGGCCTATTATTCAAAATCTATGCAGGTATTGATGTATTCGACATCGAAATCAACGAAAAAGATCCAGAGAAGTTTATTGAAATAGTTAAATCTATGGCTCCTACTTTTGGGGGTATAAATTTAGAAGATATTAAAGCTCCTGAGTGTTTTGAAATTGAGGACCGTCTTAAAAAAGAATTAAATATTCCTGTAATGCATGATGACCAACACGGTACAGCAATTATCTCTTCTGCTGGCTTACTGAATGCACTAGAGATTACAGGGAAAAAAATAGAAGAGGCTAAAATAGTTGTTAATGGTGCAGGTGCTTCAGCTATTTCATGTACCAAGTTATACATCTCTTTAGGAGCTAAACTAGAGAACATATTAATGTTAGATAGTAGAGGTGTTATTTATAAAGGAAGAGAGAATGTAAACGAGCAAAAATCTTTTTTTGCTACTGACCGCAAAGGAGTCCACACATTAGAAGAAGCAGTAAAAGATGCGGATGTGTTCTTAGGACTATCTAAAGGAAATGTACTAACACAAGATATGGTACGCAGTATGGCTGACAACCCGATTGTTTTTGCTTTAGCAAACCCTGTACCAGAAATATCTTATGAAGATGCAATGGCTGCACGTCCTGATGTTATTATGGCAACAGGTAGAAGTGACTATCCTAATCAAATAAATAATGTGATTGGCTTCCCTTATATATTTCGTGGAGCACTAGATACTAATGCAACAGCCATCAATGAAGAAATGAAAGTGGCTGCTGTTTATGCTATTGCAAACTTAGCAAAAAAACATGTGCCAGATGTAGTTAATGACACATATAAAGTAAATACCCTAACATTTGGAAGAGAATATTTCATTCCAAAACCTGTTGATCCTCGCTTAATAACCGAAGTATCTATGGCTGTTGCTAAAGCAGCAATGGATAGTGGCGTTGCAAGAAAGAAAATTGAAAACTGGGATGCTTACGAACTTCATTTACGGGAGTTAATGGGATATGAATCTAAACTAACACAACAACTTCATGAAACAGCCCGTAAAACACCACAACGCATAGTTTATGCAGAAGGAAATCACCCTAATATGCTAAAAGCTGCTGCTGAAGCAAGAAATGAAAAAATTTGTAAACCAATACTTTTAGGCAACGAAGATCATATAAGAAAACAAGCAGATGAATTGAAGCTTAACCTCGAAGGTATAGAAATCATCAATCTTAGAGATGAAGCTGAAGCAGAAAGAAGAGAGCGCTACGCTAAGATTCTAGCACAAAAAAGAGAGCGTGAAGGATTTAATTTTGATGAGGCACTCGATAAAATGTTTGACCGCAATTACTTTGGTATGATGATGGTTGAAACAGGAGAAGCTGATGCATTTATTACTGGGGTTTACACTAAATATACTGATACCATTACTGTAGCAAAAGAAGTAATTGGAATACGTGATGGATTTTCTCACTTTGGAACTATGCATATCCTTAATTCAAAAAAAGGCACTTATTTCCTAGCTGACACTTTAATTAATAGACATCCTGATACAGATACATTAATTGATATAGCACGACTTTCTGCTGATACTGTGCGTTTCTTTAACCATACTCCTGTAATGGCTATGTTAAGCTATTCTAATTTTGGGTCAGACAAAGAAGGCAGTCCTGTAAAAGTAAGTAAGGCGGTAAAATACATGCAAGAACAATACCCTGATTTAGCTATTGATGGTGAAATGCAAGTTAACTTTGCTATGGATACTCAATTACGTGATGCTAAGTATCCTTTTACTCGTTTACAAGGAAAAAATGTAAATACACTAGTATTCCCAACATTAAGCTCATCAAACACAGGATATAAATTAATTAAATCAATGAATGGTACTGAACATATAGGTCCAATACAAATGGGATTAAATAAACCTATTCACTTTACAGATATTGAGAGTTCAGTAAGAGATATTGTAAATATCACTGCGGTGGCCGCTATAGATGCTATTGTACTTAAAAAACAAAAAGAGAATAATAAATAGCATGCAAAGAGATAAGAAAAAAAGAAAATTATCACGCACTCAAGTTATATGCATTATTTTACTATGGGCTGCTTTTATGTTTATCATCTTTACTTCAGCAAAAGAAATAAATGGACCCACTATACTATCTATAGTAATTGCATCACTATTAATTTGGATTCCTATTTATAAAAATGCGAAGAAAGAAAAAAAACATTAATCTTGACTTCTTATAAATTACAAATCTTTTTAACACAAAATACAGTGTTTTTCATTAAGAAAGACACTGTATTTTTATTTTTATCATTATTTTTGTAACCATACAAATAAATCAAATTAAAATGATCGCATCCAAAGTATTAGATGAATTAAAAAGGAGATTCCCTAATGAACCTGAATATCATCAGGCAGTTCAAGAGGTATTGATTTCTATCGAAGAAGTCTACAACCAACACCCAGAATTCGAAAAGGAAAACCTTATCGAACGTTTGTGTATTCCCGATAGAATACACCAATTTAGAGTAACATGGGTAGATGATCAGGGGAAAACTCACACCAATATGGGATATCGCATTCAGCACAACAATGCTATTGGTCCATACAAAGGTGGCATTCGCTTTCATGCCTCAGTAAATCTTTCCATACTCAAGTTTTTAGCTTTTGAACAAACCTTCAAAAACTCATTAACTACACTCCCAATGGGGGGTGCTAAAGGAGGATCAGACTTCTCTCCTAGAGGGAAATCCAATGGGGAAGTCATGCGATTTATTCAATCTTTTATGTTAGAGCTTTGGAAGTTCGTAGGTCCAGACACAGATATTCCAGCGGGTGATATAGGCGTTGGTGGTCGAGAAGTTGGCTACATGGTAGGTATGCAAAAAAAGCTTACTCATGAATTTACGGGTACTTTCACAGGTAAAGGTCGTGAGTTTGGTGGCTCTTTAATTCGTCCTGAAGCTACAGGGTATGGAAACATCTACTTTTTACAAGAAATGCTTAAAACCCAAGGTGCAGATCTTAAAGATAAAGTTTGCTTAATATCTGGTTCAGGAAATGTAGCTCAGTACACTGCTGAAAAAGTTATTGAATTAGGGGGGAAAGTAGTGACCATGTCCGATTCTGATGGATACATCTATGACCCAGCAGGTATTTCAAGAGAAAAATTAGACTTCATTATGGAGCTTAAGAATCTATATCGAGGTCGTATTCGTGAATATGCTGAGGAGTTTGGTTGTAAATACGTAGAAGGTGCTCGTCCATGGAGTGAAAAAGGAGATATTGCTCTACCATCTGCTACTCAAAATGAAATCAATGAAGATGATGCAAAAAAACTAGTCGCAAATGGTGTTATTGCAATATCTGAAGGTGCTAATATGCCATCAACTCCTGAAGCCATAAAAATATTCCATGACAATAAGGTATTATATGCACCTGGAAAAGCTTCGAATGCAGGAGGTGTTTCTGTATCTGGTCTTGAAATGACTCAGAATGCGATGAAACTCAGTTGGACTAGTGCTGAAGTAGATGAAAAATTAAAGTCCATTATGCAAAACATTCACGAAGCTTGTGTCAAATATGGAACTGAATCTGATGGATACATTAACTATGTAAAAGGGGCTAATATTGCTGGTTTTATGAAAATTGCCAAAGCAATGATGTCTCAAGGTATATTATAAATACAACTATTCTTTTGTACAACAAGATAAAAACCCCATAAATTAGAGACTTCTAATTTATGGGGTTTTTTAATTTTAAATATCTCTTCTATCATCTATTATATAACATACTAGCTCAATAATAGTCTGTTGAAAAAGTTAATTGATTAATTATTTCAGCTCAATTTTCTTATTCAAGTGAATTTGATCAATAAAATAAGAGTCATGTGATACAACAACTAAAGTCCCATGAAAATCTCTTATCGCCCTAGTAAGAATCTCTTGACTATAAACATCTATATTATTCGTGGGTTCATCCAAAAGCAACACATCAGGAGAGCTATTTCTCAAGCCCATACAACACAATAATAACTTCATTTTCTCTCCCCCACTAAGCATCCTGCATTGTTTATTCCAAGCCTCAACTGGAAATTGATGCCGATGAAGTAATGTTTTTAACTCATGATCTAGGAGTGCTCTGTCGTTGAATTCCTGAAGCTGCTCTATCAAAATATTACTGTGATTTAATAAGGAGTATTCTTGATCAATATAAAATGAAGAGAAAGGAGCTATATCTAACCTCCCCTTACTCATCTCTAACTCCGAGCGAATCAGCTTTATAAGAGAAGTTTTTCCTGTTCCGTTTGCACCAATTAAATGAATTCGATCCCCAGATATTATCTTTAAATTAAGTGGCTCAGCCCAAAGTCCTTTTCCTCTATAAAAGACATTAATATCAGTAGCCTCAACTAATATTTTCCCCCGATGAATGGGAGGTGCTTTAAGTTTCATTCTAAGTGGAATTATTTTTTTGATTTGTTGTTGTGTGTTACTTAATTTTCTATTTAACTCATCAATTTTACTTTCTTGCTGTGTTTTCATACGCGAAGTGGTTTGTTGAGCTTTACTAGCTAATGCCCCTGCAATAATGCGAGGTAATCCCGCCTTCTCAGTATGTCTTCGTCCTCTAGTTTCTCTTCTCTGTCTCAATTCTGTTAGCTGTTGTACCTGTTTCAAAGATTGCTTTATACTTTTTTCTTGCTCTGCTAATTGAACTTGTAATGCATCTATTTTAAGTTGATTCTGTTCCTTATAGAAATCATAATTCCCTCCATATACTTCTATTCCTTTATCAGACAACTCTAATGTTATATCCAACTGATTTAACATTGCTCTATCATGACTAGCTACTAAAATAGTTGACTTACTATTTCTAATAAATTGGTAAAGTATTTCTCTACCCTCCAAATCTAAATGATTAGAAGGCTCATCTAATAAAATGACTTCAGGGTTTTCTAAACTAATCTTTGTTAAAACAACTTTTGTTTTCTCGCCTCCACTTAGGGTATTTATAGATCTAAATAATTGAATGTCATCTAATCCCCAACGAGAAAAAGCTTCTTTTACACGTTCCTCTATCTCCCAGTCTTCATTTAAGTTTTGAAAGTGTTGTTCCGAGACATCCCCACTCAAAATAGCATGTAATGCCTTAATTTTTTTATGGATACCAAGTACTTCAGCTATTGTTTCTTCACTATAATTATTTAACTGTTGAGGCATAAAAAACACATGTTTAGGTAGAAATACCTCTCCATTGCTTTGCTCTTTTTCTCCTGCTATTATTTTAAATAAAGTTGATTTACCACTTCCATTCGATCCAATAAGAGCCGCTTTTTGACCTTTCTGAACAGAAAAACTTACGTTTGTGAATAGTTTTTCACCATCAGAGTGATGGTAGGTTAAATTGTTAACTACTATACTCATGTTATTATATTTTTTGATTTTAATAAAATAAAAGATTAGCCTATCTCAATGAAATAAGCTTCTAACTACAAAAAATAAAAGATTAGAAAATCACATAGGTCTAAGTTTTTTCTCTTCATTGTCACTTAATCCATACCTAAACTATTCCTCTAATAGCAAATGGAAAAATGAAAAGAATTATGAATAATATGATAAAAAGCTAGATGCTTTATGTATGAAACTTAGCTGTGATTAATTACATAAGTATATTTATTCGTAAATACTGGAGCAAAAGTAATGAATTATATGAGAATATGGACTTTAAAATAAAACTTTTCACCAACTCTCTAAAACAAACAGTAAAATTATCCTGATTTAATAAACTTAACTTCTTGATCTAGTCATATCAAACACATCAGATAGGGCAGTTGATAGAATATTCTCAGTTAGCCTTAAACACGTATAAAAACTAGAAGGCTATTCAAAACTGAATAACCTTCCAAACTAAAAATGTAAACCTATTATTCGCTTAACCTTATAGTTTTTTCAACTTCTTTGTTTGTGCGTTATCTGTTACCTCATGTAAACTAATTGCATATCCACCAGCAATAGCCGATTTTAGCTTCAATTTAGATTTTTTTGTAACAATACCTTTTCGAATAGTGTATGCTTGTGGATTTGTTTTATAATCAACATCCTTTCCATCTTCATAAATGGTAGCTATATACTGCTTATTTGCATCTAAGAAATCCAACAAAATTGTTGATTGATGACCATTATATCCTGCAACACTACCAATAAACCAATCATTTGAATTGCGATCTTTTCTTGCAACAGTTACATATTCTCCTGGCTCAGCCTCTAAATAAAGACTTTCACTCCAATCAATAGCTACATCTTTAATAAACTGAAAAGCATCCATAAACCGCTCATAGTTACTAGGTAAATCTGCAGCCATCTGCAATGGGCTATACAAAGTAACATAAAGAGCTAGTTGATTACATAAAGTAGTGTTTACCCAAGAATTATTGTCTGGATTTAATTTACTAATATCCATCTCAAAAATACCTGGTGTATAATCCATAGGGCCACCCATCAAACGAGTAAAAGGAAGTACTGTAGCATGATTAGGTTTATTACCTCCAAAAGCTTGATATTCTTGACCACGAGCAGACTCTTGTGCCAACAAATTAGGATACGTTCTATGTAATCCTGTAGGATGTACTGCCTCATGCGCATTCACCATTATCTTATATTCTGCTGCTTTTTTCACAGCATATAAATAGTGATTATTTAACCATTGTCCATAATGATACTCTCCTCTTGGTATCATATCACCCACATAACCACTCTTAACAGAATTATAGTTATTATCTACCATAAACTGATAAGCAGCATCCATGTGTCTCTCATAATTACGAGTAGAACCAGATGTTTCATGATGCATCATCATTTTTATCCCCTTTTCATTAGCATAATCTCGAAGTCCTTCCACATCAAAGTCTGGATAAGGAGTTACAAAATCAAAGACATAATCCTTAGTTTTACCAAACCAATCTTCCCATCCTTCGTTCCATCCTTCAACCAGTAGTTGATCAAATCCGTGCTCCGCCGCAAAGTCTATATAGCGTTTCACATTGTTATTGTTCGCTCCATGTTTTCCATTAGGAGTTAAACTTGTATAATCTGTAACACCGAGTTGTACACTAGGAAGATCATCAGTATAATTCCATGAACTCATTCCTGTAATCATCTCCCACCAAACACCCATATATTTCACAGGTTTTATCCATGAAGTGTCTTCTATTTTACAAGGCTCATTCAAATTAAGAATCAAATTCGAAGCCAATATATCTCTTGCATCATCGCTAATAACTAACGTTCTCCAAGGAGAATGACAAGGTGTTTGTAAATGACCTTTATAACCAANAGCATCTGGAGTCAACCAAGATTCAAATATGAAGTTTTCATCATCTAAATTCAAAGAAAGAGCAGCATAATCTATGAGGGCTGCTTCGTGAATATTCACATATATCCCCTCATCCGTTTTAAGCATCAAAGGAGTTTGCACTCCCGTTTCAGAAAATTGAGTCTGAGAAGCATTACTTGTTACGGCATCATGAAATAAGCCTCTAATCTCCGAAAGNCGAGAGTGTACATAGTCATACTCTTGNGTNTCATAATCTCCAGGTATCCAATGAGCTAATATATCTCCAGACATAGCAAACTGAGTTCGCTCTTCTTTAATTATAAAATAATTCAGATCATTTTGTTGTGGAAACTCATAGCGAAATCCAACCCCATCGTTAAACACTCTAAAACGAATTATAAGTTCTTTGTTTGTAGGATGTTGTTTTAAATTGATAGCTAACTCATTATAGTAATTCTTGACAAACTCATTCTCACCCCAAACGGTTTTCCATGTTTCATTAAAAGTACTGGCTTCTGATTTAACTAGATTAAAACCATCGTATAAAGAGGATTGTGGATTAGATGAAGTTTTCATCATCTCTTCTTGTTTACCAAACTCAGGATAATGTCCTTCAGCTTTCAACTCAAGTCCCAACTTACTAGCCTTTATGACATTTATGCCTTTGTAATTTACTTTATATATAGGCTCTCCATTTTCTGATACACTGAAAAGTAATTGGATATTTCCATCGGGTGATTTAACCTCTTGACTGAAGCTAACACTTACAGTAAGCATTACAAAAGCCAAAATTGAATACATTCTTTTTTTCATGATAATAAAGGTATTATTTAATAGAAACTGTTGTTTTTTGTGTGCTATAGGGTATTTTTACCCAGCACTCTTTCTTTTCTTCGTCCCACGACCAGGCATTAGATTTATAATCAGAAGCAATGAAATCATTCATCTCAAACANATCTTTGCTTTTTGATTTTTTNCCATCTAGAAAAACCTCATTCGGTTTTTCTTCTAAATGATACTTCAGAACTATATTTCTCTTACTTGATTGTCTAAAGCCTTTCTCATCTACGGTTATAGTCGTTTCATAACCATCTTGTTCAGTGAGGCACACGAAGTTTATTTTAGAGTAAATCCCTTTTTGATAGTCCAGTGATACCCCATCATCCTCATATAACTCAAACTCNGCCNACTCATCTTCGTAGTTTGGNAAAACATCAATCAATAAAGGATAATTCTCATCCTCGTGTATATATTGCATAATAGGCATTTGAGGAATAACAGATCCTTTTTTAACAAAAATAGGAATGACATTTAAAGGAGCTCTATACGATATAGTTTGTCCTCCTAAATAAACTGTCTTTTTATCATTAAAATCAATCCATTCACCCACTGGGAGATAAACTCTTTTTACACGTACTCCTTTTTGCAATACAGGAGCGACCAACAACTCCTCGCCAAACATAAACTGATCTTCTATAGCTACAGCTTCAGGATCTCTAGGATACTCCATAAAAAGCCCTCTTACGATGGGTAAACCCGTATCATATGCTTTACGAGCATAAGTATATAAGTAAGGAAACAGTTGATATTTTAATTCAATCGCCTCTTTACTATTTCGTTCGGCTACATCACCAAACATCCAAGGTTCTACGGCATTATCCCCCTCATGATGTGNACGACTTAGCGGATTAAACACCCCAAACTGCATCCACCTAGTATAGAGTTCAGCCATTGCTGAGTAATCAGTAATATCTCCACAATAACCAGAAATATCAGTTGTCCAAAAAGGAATACCCCCAATACCTGCAGAGATTCCAATATTCACTTGATTTTCAAATTGTTCCCAACCTTCTTCCACCTCATAAGGATTACCACTATCACCCGTCCACCCAAATGTATAACGCTGAAGTCCAGCGTAAGCTGCACGAGTCATTTGAAATATACGTTGATTGGGATTTCTCTTATTAAATTGTTCTGTAACTACCTTATCCCATGTTAACCCATATACATTATGAATTTCATCGTGCATACCTAGGTGATGTTGCATATTTAATCTATCTACATCTTCTTCATTACTCCAAGCTGGTTCCCCCATATCGGTCCAAAAACCATTAACTCCATCATCAATTGGTTTTTGTTGTAACTTACCCCACCAGTCAGCGGCTTCTGGTAAAGTAAAATCTACTACACCACAATTTCCGCCCCAAGGCCAAGGCATATCATAGGCCTTTCCTGTTCTTATATCTTTAACAAAAAGCTGTTTGTTATTTGCATCATTCCATTGNAGTTTATTATTTTGAGCCACAACAGGATCTTGTGATACAACCATTTTAAATCCTTGTGANTTTAAGGTTTGGAGCATTTTTTGAGGTTGACTGTAATTNTCTTTNCGCCAATTAAAGTCTTGTAGATATTGTGTCCACCCTATATCTTGATAAATAATATCACAAGGTATTTCACGTTTTCTNAATTCAGCAGCTACATCTAGTGCTTGTTGTTCNTTTGTATATAAACCTCTACATTGAGCAAAACCAAAAGCCCATTTGGGTGGCATTATGGGTTTACCCGTTAGCTCTATGTATTGTGATAAAATTTCCTTATAATCTTTTCCAAAAATAAAATAATAGATAAACTCACCATTAGGTGCTTCGAACGAATAATAATCATTAGACTCTANCCCAAACTTAAATTCAGTTTTATATGTATTATCTAGAAATATACCGTAATTATAATTACTCATAAAGAACGGAATACTTTTGTAGAGGGGATCTTCAGTAGTACTATAACAAGGACGATCACTATTCCACATTTTATAACTCCTTCCTCTTCGATTTAATGGACCTGACTTCTCTCCTAAGCCATAAAATTGCTCATCTTCACGAAGAACTTTATATGCCGTCTTTCTTAAGTTCTTATCATCTGAAATGTGGCCCATTTCTTTATAGTCGGAAAAAATTAATCGTTGCCACTTATCGAAAATCTGTATTTGAAGCGGATTCTTATTGACTCTAATACGCAAGTTTCCCGTGTACATTTCATAACAAGATTCTTGTTCATCTACACTGATTTTACCCACCTCTTCTAAAACCTCATTTATAACAGCAAAAGATTCATTTTTCCTTTTTAATACCCCAACAGGATCATACCATATCTTCACAACCGATCCACTACAAAAGGTCAATGATAGTTTACCTCCACCCTGGATAGTAAAATCAATTTGATTATCTTTTACTTGATTATAAGAAACTGCTGTTTGTTTCTTATTTCCATTTGCACAAAGAGCAAATGGAAATAAAAAACAGATTATTAATATCCTAAAATAGGTCATATCAACACTTTTTACAATTATTAATATTCTACAACAATCATATCCCAATACTTAAGGTATGGAATTGTAACTAATACACTATTTCCATTACTTGTAAAGTCCAATTCTGTTGCTACTCCCTTTCTATAGTTAGGAGAAGCTAACCATATTTTTTTAGGGGTCGATTTAACTTGAATGTTCACATTAGCATCGGTTATCTCCTTAGGCTCAATCTGTAGTCCTTTTTTATCCCCCCAGTCCATGGAGTTAGCATCTGTAAAATTTATTAAATGAATAATTTCTTTATTGTTCATCTCTTTTCCTATAGTCGCTACCTCTCCTTTAGAAGCAGGCCAATTTGAAATACTCATTTTCCCATCTGTAGACGACACATTGAATGTTTTAAATTCACCTCCATCTCTCAATAGATTTTCATAAGCAGTTAAAAAATCATAATATGTCACCATCTCCAATGATAGTGACGTTCTCATTTGAAGATTTTCATTAGGAAAATACTCGTTAGATAAATAGTGTTCTCCTAATTCAATATGAGCTCCACCGAAAGCAAAAATAACAGAGTTCGTTAATAATACACCTGGAGCATTAATGTAGCCAAAGCTATTTGAAATATCATAATTCATATAAGCAGCCAACACCACATTTTTTTCATTATTACTTAAACNCTGATTGTCTAATATTATAGAAGCTAATTGCTCATAAGATGTATTAGGGTCCCAAACTTCAGTATAAAGAAAGTCAACTTCAGATTGTGCAATACTCTCCTTTTGTCCAAATTGATTTACAGCATTCATTACATGATACTTATCAGGGTTCAACTCCTTCATTTTATTAACAAAGGAACCATAGGTTTTATCTAATTCAACAACCTGCCCATTATAATCATATACTGTACCTCTACCACCTAATTGATCAATATGATATCCATCAAAGTTAAAAACATCATAAACATCTTTATGACGCTTAGAAATATACTCTTGCCAACCTATATTCGCAGGATTTAATAAATAAATACTACTTCTAAAGGGTGCATCTAGGTGATGATTGTCTTTTTCCTCATGGTTATCATCCTTAAAAATATACCACTCCTCATTCACACCATCTGATAATGCGTTATCTAAAGCCCCAAAACATAAATTGTAGAACATGGCTTTCATTCCTTTTTCGTGCAATGCATTAATGTAACCCTCAACACTAGCAAAGGTATTCGTTCTACCAATTAGATCGGGCCAAGTTTGCAAAGGTGTAGAAACACTCCCTGCTAATGGTTTATGATGATCATACATCCAGTCATAAAACTGTACTCCATTAATTCTGTATCGAGCTAAATTAGCTATGTTTTTTTGAATGACTTGGTTTGATAAAGTTCCATAAGAGGATAAAAACCCATAACGTGGAAATCGAGTCCAATCAGATGAGACATCAATTGCTATTGATTCTAAAACATCCTCTTTCCCATCTACTACTCTATACAAGTCAACTAAATACCCTTTATAGTCCTCTTGTGGAGGATTCCACGTCCATTCCTTGCCTACTAAAAGTTCTTCGCTTAAAACAGTGCCTAAATGAGAATATCTTACTTTTACTTCACCATTTTTAAAGTCTATTTCTTTTGCTAGGTTAAACTGAACAGGTTCACCAGGTTGATAAATAGGTTTATCTGTAGTTAAATCTATAGGAAAGTAGGTCTCTCCATAAGTAATCGGATTATTGTTTGTATCATAATAATCTTCACATGAAAAAAAGATTAAGCTTGCAATAACAACTAACCCTATGTTATTATAAAACACATATAATGATTTCATAGTTTTTGAATTAATCACTACAGAGAATTATTTAGACTCTCTGTAGTAAATGTTATTTTATTATTTTTTCTTGATTATAACAGTTTCATTAAACTGGTCTAACTCAATGGTATAATCACCAGATTCAGCTATATTCCACTTATAATCTTTCCCTGAACCACCAGTTGTGTAAACCATAGATTGAATAACTCCCGTAGGTTCTGTTTTATCTGCAGTCGCAGTAAACCAATCTCCATTCCAATCTGATTGTTTATCACAAGTAAATTTGAACTCACCTTCTTTTAAATAACCACTCCAAGTAAAAATAAATTCGTTTTCTGTAATCTCCATTGGAGAGGCATCATCTATACTCCAACCATTAGGTGTCGCCTCTCCTACTAAGTAAATCATTGGATAAGCAATAAATTCAAGTATGTCAATTTTTAGATCTTGGATATCTAACTTTATTTTATAATTAGCATCATCTACAGACCACTTATAGTCATCTGCATTCTCCTGGCCTGAAAGTTTAACTACATCTAAATTTACTCCTGCACCCACACCTTGAGTTGTAGGACGATAATAAGGAATGTTATCATCAAAATCAGGTTCAGTCGCAATCTTAAATTCTCCAGATAACCTTGCATTAT
>JGI24707J26582_10000255_pt1 | contig 39999 bp, 39 predicted proteins | sample BioPla1DNA1_FD_26582 | JGI IMG/M metagenome (IMG submission 26582)
GAGGAAATCACCGCGGCACCCGCCATTGCGGCAACAACGCGTTTATAGTTTTTCCTAAAAGGCTTGCGGTGATTATTATATTTCATCCCCATCTCTCCCTTGTTGCAGTTTTTGTTAGTATTTCCGATAAAGTAATTACAATTCCAAGTATTATTTGGCTGTTTGAGTGGATAAAAGAATGGAATAGGTTTCAAGAAATATGGTAAGATAAGGAGAGAATTTTTATATTTGGGAGGGGCGTTTGAGTGGAAGGAAAACATGTTCAGGAATCAGCCGTAGTAATGTCAATGGTTATGCTGCCGCACCAAGCCAATGTCGCGGGTAATGTTCATGGTGGCGAAATTATGAAGCTTATGGATAACGCTGCTTATGTTGTTGCTCATCGTCATGCCAGAGCTAATGTTGTAACAGCGCGAGTGGATGAACTGACTTTTCATCACCCGATTATGGTGGGCAATCTTGTTATTTGCCACGCCTATTTGACTTTTGTAGGCAATTCTTCGATGGAAGTTGCCGTAGTTGTGGAAGTTGAAGACTTGTATAAAGAATCTTCAAGAATTTGTGCNCTNACAGCCTATTTCACAATGGTTGCCCTTAATGCCGGCGGCCATCCCATGCGGGTACCTCCATTGCATTTAGATAATGAGGAAGAGCACATCGAGTTTGAAGAAGGTCAAAAACGTTATGAGGCCAATAAAAACCGCGAGAAAAAATGCTTTGTGCCCAGGTATTACCGGATATAGAATGGCTTTTGGCAAGTGTATTGCCTTACATATAAAATAAGGAGGCATTATGATGGATTTTAAGTTTGCGCATAATAATTTAAATGTACTGGATTTAGAAAAAAGTATGGCTTTTTATAAAGAAGCCCTCAATCTTGTAGAAACGCGCCGGGTTGAAAAACCGGGCTTTACCTTAGTCTATCTAGGTGACGGCACAACGCCGCATAAGCTTGAACTTACCTGGCTAAAGGACCGGAAAGAACCATATAACCTTGGCGAAAACGAGATTCACTTAGCCTTTACTACCAGCGATTTTGACAAAGCCTATGAATACCATAAAAAAATGGGCTGTATCTGTTACGAAAATAAAGAGATGGGCATCTACTTCATTTCTGACCCAGACGGGTATTGGCTGGAGATTGTGCCCGAAAAACGGTAGAATAAAAGACTTGGCGGCTGCCAAGTCTTTTGCATATATATTATAAAAATACTCCTAAGCAAGGCCCACTTTATCGCTTGTTTAATGAAAAGGAAACAGATAATGCCACATAGGATTTAATCGGCTGCCTAGTTGCCCGGTCAATCGCCGGTGAAAACTGCCCTGCTTGCACTGCGTTTAGAGCAGCTTCATCAAGTTCCGGATATCCCGAGGACGCGATAACAGAGCAGTCACCTACTGACCCGTCTTTCAAGATAAGCGCCTTGACCTTAACAGTACCCGATGCACCATTTCTGCGGGCAATTTCAGGATACACCGGCTGTATCCGTTTGAGTAATTTAGGCGGAGTAATTCCCATACTGCCAGCCTGCGGAGCACTTGATTTGGTTGGAGCTGCTGCTGAAGTTGGCGCCTCGGTCATATTGGCATTGCCAGAAGTACTGGGAAATTCTTGCTGTGACTGAATAACAGCCGAAGAAGCAGAAGTGAGACTTTCAGCTGCTGATAACGGGTTCGTTTCAGCCGGTTCAAATTCAGAGGGCTCAATATTGTCAGGTGAAAAGAGTCCGTTGCTTTGCTGAGCAGTTTCATCCATCGGTATTGATAAGTCAACAATAATTTCAGTAAGCGGCTGTTGCTGTTGTGCAGCAAATTGCGACCAGACGCCTGTTATTCCAAAGACACTTATATTTAGAACTAACGAGAAAATCATCGCTTTATGCCACAAAGTTAGCTTCATGGTTACTGTCTCCCGGCAGCTGACGTACCAAAACTGACTTTGCCGGCCCCGGCTTCCTGCAATTTATCAAGAACTTGAATAACAGTACCATGGCGGGCATTCTTATCAGCATTTACGGTAATTTTTATTTGCTTAATATCAGGATACTGTCTAAGGCGATTTACTAAGTTATCCAGACCTATCTTTTCCTCGTTTATATAAATTTCATCGTTTTCTGATATGGTTATGACAGTATTCTCAACCTTTTGCACTGCTGCATGCTGGGCTTGCGGCAGCTGGACATGGAGATTTCGTTGTTCAGACATATATAGCGTGCTCATCATATAAAAGACCAATAAGAAAAAAATTATATCGATCATCGGTATGATCATAATTTGGGGCTGCGGTTTTTGCCGGTAAGCTGATAGTTTCATCGATTTATCAACTCCAGAACTTCAAGAAAGTTATTGGTTATAATCTCAAGGCTGGTAATAATATCTTCCAGACGTTCAGAAAAGTAGCTGTGAAATAATGCGGCGATAATAGCTACGCATAATCCGGCGGCTGTTGCAATAAGGGCTTCACCGACACCGCCCGTTATTATGCTAGGTTGGCCTGAAGACAAGGACAGAACATTAAAGGTTTTGATCATTCCCAGTACCGTTCCCAGCAGTCCCAGCAAGGGGGCTAAGGTAATAATGGTAGATAAATATGACAGGCGCAAGCGGAGCTTGGAGATTTGCGCTGCCGCTTCACCCTCCATAGCATCACGGATACCTTCGCTGCGTTGCTTGGAAATACAGCTTGCTGCCTTATACAAAATAGGAGCTGCTGCGTTTGTGCTGGCCTCACATAGTGCTAATGCCTGCTGAGGTTGATTATTTACCAAATACTGTTTAACTTGCTGCCACAGCAGCATAATATCTTTGCTGGCCCGCCGGTAAACAACGAGCCGCTCAACGCCAATCGCTAAGGTGATGACCGAGGCGATAAAGATGGGGTACATCATAGCCCCGCCTTTACTAAATAAAAAAACACTTTGCTCAAAACTCATATTACCTACTCCTTGCAGTATTACTTATTTTTCTTTGTAGTTCAGCTGCTATCATTGTTCCGCAGGGCTGATTGGATTCAGCCTTCATCATTTGGATAAAGTGGCATACATCGCTTGCGTCCAACAGGCCCCAACAGTATTCCTGCCAAATCGATTGGCTGGCTGCCAGTAATATTTTGCTGTTTTTCGATGCTGCTATTTGTTCCGGGGTTAGGGATGTAAACAGATCCGACCGGCATAGGCGTTGGGGCAATGCACCTTGGCTAGCTGAAGAAATATCACATTCTAAAGCCAATGACTGCTTAACGGCCGTTTTAACAGCAGTACAAAAGAGCTCGCCTAACTTTGATTGTGTTCCCGTATCCCGGCAAATTAACGGCGAGTCCTGATTGCAGACAAGGATGACGCCGTCAGTACCGGTGCCGGTAGCCGGCTTTTGGGTTAAAGGGCTGGCAATAGCCAACTCCTGCAAGGCAGCAGTTTTAGCTTCGGTAATGCTGAGAAGGGCTTTGGCCATTGAACCATATGGCATTTTAATATTTGTAAAAGCCAGAATGTTGATTGTGCCGCCAATTGGCTGATAGTTGCCGTTGTTTTCAAAATAACAGCCCGCATCACCGGCCCGCGCGGCATTTTTATCTACTCCAGCTGTGGCCACAACCTCGACAATCAGGTCATTGAAGGTTGAAATGCTATAAGCGCGGCAATTCATCCGGGCGCTTGTCAATAGGCCGGTGGAGCGCTCACCGTTTAAGCCGCGCTCCTTGGCCATGATTTCCAGGTAATTTTCCATACTGCCGCCAGGCAGGTCATGTTCACTGTTTACAAACATACTTAAGCGATGATTGAATACGGCATCGGCCATTAGATAACCGCCGTTGTACAAGGAAGTGCTTAAAACCAAACGGGGAGACGGGAAGGTACAGATAATAAACTGGTCATCAACCTTTAACGCCCCGCCGCTCTTGAGAAACTGGTTTTCCATGGCAGACCTCTTTCTTTACAATGACTGCTTAACACCCAGCAGAATAGTCCGGCCGTTTGCCGGGTAATCGTATACGCTTTGATAGTTCTTATCAAACAAGTTGTTAATCGTTAAGAATAAAGAAGTATCCTTATCAATCGAATAATTTGTATTGGTGTTTACGATAAACCGGCCGTCGACTTTCGCGCCGGACGAACCGCTTTTAGCTTGATATATGCCGTTAACAGTTTGTGATAGTTTGCCGTCATGGATGTTGATGCCAATGTTAAAGCTATGGCGGGGATCGCCAAGGTCTTTATTGTTTTGGTCATGACTGTCGAGATAGGTATAGCCGATTTCGGTAGTTGTAATAGCATTCAGCTTGCTTGTCAGGCTGACGTTTACACCGGTTGCCCGATAGTTATCAATATTGTTCGGTCTATACTTGCCGCTGCCAATATACTCCCAGTCAATCGCATTATTAAGATTGCGCTTAAATAGTGACAAGATAGCTTCGTGATTAGGTGTTAATTTTGTTTTTACTCCAACCTCAGCCGTCCAGCCGGTCTCCGGTTTTAGATCAGGATTACCGGTATTGCCCCAGCCGTCATCACCGTATAAATCGTCAAATTTAGGAGCTTTGAAGACTTTGCCCCAATTAGCAAAATAGCTGGTGGTAGGACTTGCTTGATATAGATAAGCAGCTTTGGGCAGCCAGTGTGCGCCATAAATACTGTTATCATCCCGCCGCAGTCCCACTGTTAACGTTGCCGCAGGATTTAGGCTGTACTTGTCTTGGATAAACAGTGCTTTGGTAATGCCTTTGCGCAAAATGTTGCCTTCGGCAGTGCTTGTTACTTCATCCTTGCGCCATTCGCCGCCCCAGGTAATCAGGTTGTCTTGGTCGAGGCTGGTACTATCCTGATACTCAAGCGCTTTCACAGTATTGTGATGTCGGAAGTAGCCATAGTTCTCGCCGGAATACACTTGATCGTTATTATAATAGCGGAAAGTACGAGTGCCGTCTTGATGCTGTTTGGTATAGCCAGCACTCCAATTGCGCCGCAGAATGTCCTGAAAATCGGTTAGAGACGGGTATGTTAGGGAGCCGGGAATTCCGGCATGACTGTCATAATAGTCATATGTAAAAGTGAGGTTTTCTTGTGCAGTTAAGTCATGGTCAATCCTAAACGAGGCATTTTTCCCTTTGTAATTGCTATTGGCACGTTGCCCGTCATTTGAGTCCTGTATACCGGAAAAATACCAACGCGTATTTTTTTCTTGGCCGCCGGTTGTCAAAGCATAGTATCGGGCACCGTCATTGCCGCCGGCTATGCTTGTCGTCGTTTTGGTCGAGGTATCACCTTTTTTGGTAATGATATTGATTACTCCGCCGACTGCGTCGGCGCCATATAGGACAGACGCACCGCCGTGAACAACCTCGATGCGGTCAATGTTATCACCAAGTATGAAAGTATTTAAGTCTACACCACCGCTGCCGGTCCCGATACCTTGCGGCAGATTCATCCGTTTACCGTCGATTAGCACGACAACCCGGTCAGTTCCTAACATATAGGGAATGGCTTTTTGACCGGTACCGCCATAATTGCGAATGGTGACCCCGGTGACACCCTGTAAGGCATCAGCCAGTGTATGGGCGCCTTTGTTCTGTAAATCGGCGCCGCTTATTACCGTGGTGTTGGCCGGAGTAGTACCTACCGTTTGGACGATACGGTCGGCCGTAACGGTTATTTGATCAAGTTGAAAAATTGAGTCTTCACTGGCCCAGGCTTGGGTTGTACACAATAAAGTACCGGCTGCCAAGGCTGCGGCAATTTTTTTGGTTAAGTTTCTGTTTCTCAAAATTTACCCCCCTATATTTAAACCTTTTTTATCAAAATAGGTTTGGTCTTACATATGTGGCTGCTGCCTCATGATATAAGGCGAAATCCATATCGTAGAGCTGGTTTAATGTTTCAGCAGTTATGACTTCCGCCGGTCGGCCATATGACAACAACCGGCCGTTTTTTAATAATAAAAGATGAGTGCTGAATTGAATTGCCAAATTAATATCGTGAATAACGGCGATAACCGCGATGTCTTTTTGCAGAGCCAATTTTTTTATGAGGTGGAGAATGCTGTACTGGTTGCAGATGTCAAGATGAGCGGTAGGTTCGTCAAGTAATAATAGTTTAGGTTGTTGGGCCAGGGCGCGGGCAATAATGACTTTTTGCCGTTCACCTTGACTTAACTCACTGCACCGGCATGCTTGTTTTTTCCAAATATCCACATCTTTCATTGAAGTCCGGACAACAAAATGGTCTTGGTCTGTTAAGCCGGCGAAGCGTGAGACATGAGGAAACCGCCCCATCAAGACCATCTGGTAGGCTGTGTAATCCGGTGCGGCAACATCCGAGCTTACGACAGCGATTTGTTTAGCCAGCTCGCGGCGGCTGTAATCTGCCACCGTTTGGCCGTTGAGCAAAATTGATCCGTTAAGCGGCGGCAATAATCCGGCAATTGTTTTTAACAGGGTGGATTTGCCGGTGCCGTTTGGGGCGGCTACGCTGACAAATTCTCCTGCCTTGACGGTTAGGTTGATATTTCGCAGTACCGTATTGGAACTATAGCCCACATCTAGGGCTTGTATTTGCAGAATGTCCATCAATGTGACCCCCTTCGCAAGGTACACAGCACATACAAGAAAAATGGGCTGCCAAACAGCGCGGTGACTACTCCGACCGGAATGCCTGACATTAATGGGAGGAGGCGGGTTAAGCCATCGGCTAAAAGAAGAAAGGCTGCGCCGAAAATTGCGCTAAGCGGGAGGAGGAGCAAATGCTCCGGTCCGGCCAATTTGCGGACGAGATGCGGTACTATCAGACCGATAAAGCCGATAATACCGCTCACCGAGACACAGGCCCCTGTCACTAAGGTGGTTGATATAAGCAAAGTGAACTTTACTTTTTTGACATCAACCCCGAGAAACTGGGCATCTTCATCGCCAAGGGCCATTACATCTAAATCACGCGCATAAATCATAGCAATTATCAGGCCGCAGACGACAATTGCGAGTACCGGTTTGAGGCTTGAACTATAATTTGAAAGACTGCCCATCAGCCAGAACATAATTGTCTGCATTTGCTGAGAGTTTAAAGCCATCAGGCAGCTTAACATGGCATTCAGCATGGCGCCGCAGGCAATCCCAGCCAGCAGCAGCTGCTGATCAGATTGAATATGCATGCCTTTCAGACCTAAAAGGTATACCAGCGACAGACTGAGCATAGCACCGCTGAAGGCAAAAACAATCGTCATATTAGGTGAGTGGGTAATAATAGCTACTGCTGCCCCCAGGGCCGCACCGGATGAAACACCCAAAACAAAGGGGTCGGCCAATGGATTTTTAAACATAGTCTGAAAGCAGGCCCCCGATACTGCCAAGCCGCTGCCGACAATCATTGCCAGAGCGATGCGCTGCCAGCGGATATTCCAGACAATTGTTTGTTGGGTAGAGGAAATATCAATATTATCCAGACCTAACAGTTGTTTAGCCATAACATGAGCTACTGTGTTAAAGGGAACATTGGCAGTGCCGATGGTGAGCATTCCAAGGGCGATAACTGCCAGAAAAAGTGCAGAGATACTGACAAGGATTAATTTTTTGTGTGTTAGTTGTCTCATTTATTCTCCCAATCTTTCATTGCTGCAGGATGAAGAATTTTTGCCAGCTCTACCAAGCCGATAAAACTGCGGGGCCCCGGCCTGGCCAGTAAATCGTCGGCAATCTGGTAAACCTCGCCGTTTTTAACGGCCATAATATCTGACAGCTCAGGTCTTATTATCAAAGAGCGAGTATCATTTCGATAGTGACTAAGGACGACATAAATTTCGGGATTATAAAAATATAGTGTTTCTATGTCACAGGACAGGTAATCAACGTTTTTGCCGGCTGCCACATTAATGCCGCCGGCGCGAATGATAATATCGTTGATAAAGGAGTCCCTGCCAACCGTTAAAAGCGGTTTATCCCATACTTCCAAAAACATGCGTTTGGGAGGTGCCTGAGTAATGAGGCGCTGTACTTCGTTAAGCTGGCGGGCCAAAGAAGTATGTAAAGCGGCACCGCGTTCTTCTTCACCAATAGCCTTGCTGATAATATCAATGGCTGTTAATATTTCCGGCAAATTCTTAGGCTCTACTGATATAACGGGAATTCCTGCTTGCTGCAAAATATGAATATGTTTGGCTTGAATTTCGCCCATCGCAAAAACAATGTCCGGTGCCAAAGCCACGATTTTTTCGACATCCGGGTCATGATAGCCGCCGATACTCGGCTTTGTTTTGGCCTCTTCGGGATAATCTGAATAGCTGGTAACCCCGACGACCCTGTCGCCTGCGCCAAGCGCAAACAAGATTTCCGTATTGCCTGGCGACATTGATACGATTCGCTGCGGTTTAGACAGCGGTTGATTTATTAGCTGTTCTTTTGGATTGTCACGTCCAGCTGGCAGCAGCAATATTACAAGTAATAAAGTCAAGACAGCCAGACTGAAAAGTTTTGATATGTTAATTAGCACCACGTCCTATTATAGTAAAGTATAGCAATCATGTGGATAAAGGGTTGGTCATAGGACAAATTAAAGCGCCTCTCCCGGCAAGCCGGCAGAGGCGCTATTAAAAGGCAGACTAAACAAAATATAAATCCCGGCACAAAAGCCGGAAAGGACGGATTTGGATAGTGTTACCAAATAATCCCCTCCCCATCGCTCGTGGGTAAAGCGGTGATTGATAGATAGGCAGTTCTCCTGGCTTTGAATCCTTGCTAGCCCAAACCTTCCCAAGACTTTCGTCCCAGTGGCATAACTTGGGTTTGCTCCTCATTACAGTGGCGGGACCGCGCCGGCTTTAAACCGGACTTCCCTATTAAGCCCCATAGGGCACCTACCTCGCTATATTATATTTTCTTGCTATTTCTTAAAATGTGCCATATAATAATACCATTTCTTNAAAAAAATGTCAACATATTACAGTAAAGNTTTAACCCCCTCGGCTAGCCGAGGGGGCATCTGTTACCATCTTCTTCTGTTGCCGTTGCCGCCGCTGCGGTTATCTTTCTTGGGGCCGCGCCGGAAACCGCCGCCGCGGGGACGGAGCGGTGCCTCTTCGGTTAATTTTACGGGTACGGTATTCGGTTCTTTGGTCAATAGTTTTAGGGCTGCCGCCAATAAGGTAACTGAATCGGTCTCAGCCAGCAGTTCTTCAGCCCGGCCGCGATAGTGCTCGATATTGCCTTCTTCGATTACATTTAAGATTCTTTCAATGGTCATCCGCTGCTGGCCTTCTAAGGCATCAGTCATTGTCGGCATAGGTTTGCGGGTTATTTTGCGTTTGGTAACGCGCTCGATCAACCGTAAATGTTCAATTTCGCGCGGGATAACAAAGGTTGTAGCAAGTCCAGTCTGCCCGGCGCGGCCGGTACGGCCAATCCGGTGAACATAGCTTTCGGGGTCTTGCGGAATATCAAAGTTATAAACATGTGTTACGCCGCTGATATCAAGGCCGCGGGCCGCAACATCGGTAGCAACCAGAATGTCAACGATACCTTCTCTGAATTGCCTGAGTACGCTATCCCGTTTTGCTTGTGTAAGGTCGCCGTGAATGCCTTCAGCTGAGTAGCCGCGCTTTTTTAAGGCCTCGGATAACTCATCAACGCGCCGTTTCGTCCGGGCAAAAAGAATTGCCAGCTCGGGGGACTGGATATCGAGCAAGCGGCAGAGAACATCAAATTTCTGCCGGTCTTGTACTTCGATATAGTACTGCTCAACAAGCGGTACCGTCACTTCTTTGGATTTAATGCTGATCATGGCTGGATCTTTTAAGAAGCGCTGCGCCAGCGCCTGAATAGCTTTCGGCATGGTAGCTGAAAACAAGAGAGTTTGTCTTTCGGCCGGAGTATCCTGTAGGATTTTTTCAATATCCTCGATAAAACCCATGTTAAGCATTTCGTCAGCCTCGTCCAGAACAACGATCTTGATATCGTCGAGTCTGATTGTGCGACGATTCATGTGATCCATCAGCCGACCGGGGGTGGCTACGATGATCTGCGGCCGTTTCTTTAACGCTTTAATTTGACGGCCAATATCCTGGCCGCCGTAAATAGGCAGGGTTCTAACATCGGTGTATTGCCCAATTTTATTGAGTTCCTCTGCTACCTGGATAGCTAGCTCGCGGGTGGGGGTAAGTACGATGCCCTGAGTTTTTTCGGCATAGCTGCCGAGAATCTTATCGATCATTGGAATGCCATAAGCTGCTGTCTTACCAGTACCGGTCTGGGCTTGACCTACTAAGTCTTTCCCTTCCATAGCCGGGGGAATGGATTGCTCCTGTATAGGGGTAGGTTCCTCAAACCCCATATTGCTTAGCGACTGGATGATTAAATCATTAATCGCTAAATTTGAAAACTTCTCCATATTGTGCTTTCAACCTCCTGAAATATATATCAATATAGAATCTCCATTGTTTGGAAAAACATACCATAGTATTATACTCTATCACGAATAACTCTTTAAGTCTACTTTTCTTTGACAGTTTGTCCGCAATTAAGCTAAAATATAAAGGCGTTTAATTAATTAAGCAGGAGAAAATGATATGAGTGTATTAAATGTAGAGAATGTTTCGCATGGGTTTGGAGCCCGTAAAATACTTGAAGATGCTTCATTCCGGCTGTTAAAGGGTGAGCATGTTGGTCTGATCGGGGCCAACGGCGAAGGCAAGTCTACCTTTTTAAATATTATTACCGGCCAGCTAGAACCTGATGAGGGAAAAGTCGAGTGGTCGAATAAAGTGACGGTTGGATACTTAGATCAGCATTCGGTTTTGGCCAAGGGCAATACAATCCGTGATATCCTGCGCCAGGCCTTCAAGCGCATGTTTGATTTGGAGGCTGAAATGCTGGCTATTTATGATAAGATGGGCGATGCCAGTCCTGATGAGTTGGACAGCATGATGCAGCAAGTCGGCGAGATTCAAGATTTGCTTGAAACCAGCGGCTTCTATACAATTGACGCTAAGATTGAGGAAGTGGCAAACGGATTAGGCTTGGGCGATATCGGCCTTGACCGGGATGTTACTGACCTGAGCGGCGGTCAGCGGACTAAGGTTTTGCTGACTAAACTCCTATTGGAAAACCCTACGATACTGATTTTGGACGAGCCGACCAACTACCTTGACTTCGAGCATATCGAATGGCTTAAGAAGTATTTGAAGGCCTACGAAAATAGTTTCATTCTGGTATCGCACGATATACCGTTCCTAAATGAAGTTGTTAACGTAATCTATCATGTCGAAAATGCCATATTGACCCGCTATACCGGTGACTACGAACAATTCCAACAGGCCTATGCTGTTCGGAAAAACCAGGAACTTAAGGCTTTTGAACGGCAGCAGCAGGAAATTGAGCGTATGGAGGACTTTATTGCCCGCAACAAAGCTCGGGTTGCTACCAGGGGTATGGCTAACAGCCGGCAGAAGCGGCTTGATAAGATGGAGATGCTTGAAAAGCCTCGTGAAAAGCCAAAACCGAGTTTTGGATTCCGAGAAGCCAGAACGCCGAGCCGGTTTATTGTTGAGGCGAAAGATTTAGTATTGGGCTATGATGAGCCGCTTACCAAACCGGTCAGCATTGCGCTTGAACGCGGTCAGAAGGTGGCTATCCGCGGCGTTAATGGCTTAGGTAAATCTACGCTGCTTAAAACACTGCTGGGAATTATTCCGGCATTTGACGGCAAGGTTGAACTGGGTGACTACCTGTTTCCGGGATATTTTGAACAGGAATCCAGCCGTAATAACTCTAATACCGCGCTTGAAGAAGTGTGGAATGAGTATCCCGGCATGACCAATTTCGAGGTCCGGGCGGCGCTGGCGCGCTGCGGACTGACTAACGAGCATATAACCAGTCAGATGATGGTACTGAGCGGTGGCGAGAATGCCAAGGTGCGTTTATGTAAGCTAATGCTTAAAGATATTAATTGGCTGGTGCTTGACGAGCCAACTAATCACCTTGATGTTGAAGCTAAAGAAGAACTAAAACGCGCTCTTAAGGAATATAAAGGCACGGTGTTACTAGTTTCCCACGAACCAGATTTCTACGAAGACTGGGTAACTCACATTTGGAATGTTGAAGACTGGACAACCAAAATAGTCTAGAATAATGGGGGCAGTTGAATCGGGCTGTTGTGTCAGGAGTGCCGTCCTCCTGACAGGTTGCGGAGGAGGATTTTTTTGCCGCGCCAGCTGAAGGCGTGGTTGCCGTAGCGGCGGGTGAAGTCCTTGTTGGACATTGCTGAAAGTTCATTGTAGTCGAGTTTAGAAACGATATCTGTTCTAAACTCGGCTATTTTAGTTTGCTCAGCATTTTGGTTATGAGGGCAGACATCCTGACAGACGTCGCAGCCGAAAACCAGGTTGGTTTTCCGTAATATTCCGATTTCTTCGTCAGATAGCTCACCTTTTTTCTGGGTCAGGTAAGACTTGCAGCCCTGGGGATCGATATTGAAATCGCCCAGAATGATCTGGCCGGGGCAGGCTCTCATGCAGCGGCCGCATTTGATGCAGGTTAATTCAAGCGGCTTGTCTGGCTCAAAAGGATAGTTGGTAAGCATATAGCCGATTAAAACATAGGAACCATATTTATCAGTTATGATATGGCTGTTTATACCGTAATACCCCAGTCCGGCCAAATAGGCCAAGTAGCGATCAACCAGCGGTCCTGTATCGGCATAGGCCTGATATTGAAAATTAGGTATTTTGGTCTGCAGGTAACCCGCTATTTGGGCAAGCTTGGTCATTGCTACCTTGTGGTAATCAAGCGCGTAGGTATATTTTGCTATATTAGCATCAGGCAGATTGCCAATGTAGTAGGGGAAAAGGCAGACAATTATCGACTGAACATCGGGCATCGTTAAACGGGGATTAATGCGTTTAGCAAGGTCCGATTCGTCAAACTCGGTATAGTGACCGCTGGCAAATCGTTTGGCCAAAGTCTTGCCAAGCTCCGAATACGGGCCAGCAGGCGCAATTCCGGCGTATTCAATTCCGATTTCGGTACAGAAGGTTTTTAATTCATTTTTCACGATTTATCTCTCCAGCCTGTTTGGCAGTTATAAAGTCAGAACACACCCAACAATTTTTACCATAATTATTATGCATCTTTCCGCTAAAAGCAATAGCCATCCTTATTTTAATAATACTAACCTTTAACGATTAGCTTATCCCGGCTATATAATATACTAACACTTAAATTATAAGGGTGAGCTTATGAGAGAAGATAGATTGTCATCCTATCTGCGCAGTTTGATAGTTGGAGCTGAAACGCCGGTTCCGCTGGCTGGCGGCGGGTGCCGTACGGCTATCAATTTTGATAATGCAGCCACTACGCCGCCGCTTAAGCCTGTAATGAAAGAGATTATGGATTTTGCGCCTTGGTATGCCTCTATTCATCGTGGTGCCGGGTATAAGTCGATATTATCCTCGGATATGTTTGACAAGAGCCGTGAAATTATAAAAAAATTTGTTAAGGCCGATCGTGATAAGGATATTGTTATTCATACCAAAAACACTACAGAAGCAGTTAACCTGTTGGCCTATAGTCTGGCTAAACCGGGAGCCGACGATGTTGTTATTTCGACAGATATGGAGCATCTGGCCAACGATTTGCCATGGCAGGGGAAGTTCAAAGTCGACTATGTGGCTATCGATCAGTACGGCCGGTTGTCGCTGGCCAGTCTGCAGGAAAAGCTGACTAAATACCGGGGGCGGGTAAAGCTGGTTGCTGTCTCAGGTGCATCTAATGTTACAGGGTATATCAATCCTGTGCATACTATTGCCCGAATGGCTCATGAACAAGGTGCTAAGATATTTGTTGACGGCGCCCAATTGATACCGCATTGCTCCTTTGATATGAAGAATCATGGTTCCGCCGAGCATATCGATTATTTAGCCTTTTCGGGCCATAAAATGTACGCGCCGTTTGGTGGGGGAGTACTAATTGGACCAAAGGCGGCATTTGTGGATTGTGAGCCGGTCTATAAAGGCGGGGGAATTGCTAAGTTGGTGACCCGCAATTTCATTGACTGGGATAGTCCGCCCTTTAAAGAAGAGGCCGGCACGCCTAACGCCATGGCAGCCGCAGCTATGGTGGCCGCTATTAAGACACTGGACGAAATTGGCCTTGATTTGATTCATTGTTATGAACAGAACTTAATAAACTATGCTATCGATCGTTTGCGCTCGATACCAGGTATTGAGCTGTACAGCTGCTGCGAGCAGAATGAGAATCGTGTAAGTCTGATTTCGTTTGTTATGCATGGTATGCACCACAAGCAACTGGCCGACATACTTTCAGCTGAGGCCGCGATATCAGTCCGCAACGGGCTTTTCTGTGCTCACCCTTATGTTGTGAAGTTATTAAAGTTAAGTGATGATGATATTAATTACTACTATAATAATCCGAATGCCAGATTTCCGGGGCTTGTCAGAATTAGCCTGGGTATATATAACAATTACCATGAAATCGATGTTTTGATAGCCTTATTAAATGATATTGCCCGCAATAAAAATTATTATAAACAAAAGTACAGTCGAAACCGACAAGGCAAGGAAAATTCGTTATACCAAGAATGGCTAGCGGCTTCGCGGCGCAGACTACCTTAGGCCATATCGAGGTCGAGACCATCTGTGACGCAAAGAAACCTAAGGGAACATTAACTGTTTCCTTGGGCTTTTTGCGCGCTTTTAGGGCTATGTCATTTAGCTGCCAGTTTAATCAAGTGGCTTTTGGGAACTTTACAAATAAATTTGTCCGCAAGCGCTAAGATGTTTCATTATTCGAAAATTGGATTATGTATACTTGATTGCTAACCTATGGTATAATATCGGCTATCGCGCTAAACCATTTAATCAATAGAGGTGTTGTAATGGATAGTTTTTTCAAGCTGCGAGAACGGGGGACAAGCGTTAGCAATGAGTTTTTAGCAGGTGTGACTACCTTTTTGACAATGGCTTATACCGTGGTAGTTATCCCAACCGTTCTAAGCACTACCGGAATGGATTTTAATGGAGTATTCTTAGGTACCTGCCTAGCCTGTATTATTGGTACCTTAATCATGGCGATTTTTGCTAATTATCCTATTGTAATTGGGCCTGGTCTTGGACTTAATGCGTACTTTGCCTATAGCGTAGTTAAAGGATCGGGCTATGAGTGGCAGGTGGCGCTGGGAGCTGTTTTTTTAGCCGGTATCGTTTTTATGCTGATCTCACTTACCCGGTTTCGATCAATATTACTTGACGCTATTCCTGAAAGTCTAAAACATGCTATTACAGCCGGCATTGGTTTGTTTGTTTCGTTCATCGGCCTGCAAAATGCTAAAATTGTTGTAGCTTCGCCGGCGACACTGGTGACACTGGGAAAACTGACCGAACCAATGGCCTTTCTCACAGTGATCGGTCTGATAATATCGTTAGTGCTAATGGCTTATCGTGTTAAGGCGGCACTGGTTGTCGGTATGGCGACAACCTCACTGTTTGCTTATTATAAGGGTTTACTTGTTCTACCGGACCAGTGGCTGATAATGCCGGGCGGCCTTGCGACAACCGCATTGCAGTTAAATATTGCCGGTGTTTGGCAGCAGGGCCTATGGTCAGTCTTCTTCACATTTTTGTTAATAACCTTATTTGATACAACCGGCACTTTACTGGGGATTGCCGAACAGGCTGGCTTGATGAAAGATGGCAAGCTTCAGCGGGCGCAGGGGGCCTTTATGGCTGACGCTACCGGCACCGTTGTCGGTTCGCTGTTGGGTACAAGCCCGACGACAGCCTACATAGAATCAAGCTCAGGCGTAGCCTCGGGCGGACGTACCGGCATTACAGCTATAGCGGTTGCTGTCCTGATCGGTATCACAATGTTCTTTTCGCCGGTAGCAAAGATGCTTTCGACAGTTCCGGCGGTAACGGCTCCGGCGTTGATTATAGTCGGCTTTTTCATGATGGCCGGTCTAAGGGATATTGACTGGCAAGACCTTGAAGAAGCCTTCCCGGCTTTCCTGGTGGTAATCTCTATGCCGCTTACTTATAGTATCGCCACCGGTATTGGCATCGGCTTTATCGTTTATCCACTCCTTAAAATCGTGCGGGGTAAGGCCAAAGCTGTTCACCCCATCTTGTATCTATTTATGGTCTTGTTCCTGATTCAAATTGTATATGTAGGTTAGCAGTAGAAAAAGACAAGGACGCAAGGGCGGTTAATAACCAATCCCTTGCGTCCTTTACTATTACTTGCCGAAGTATCTGTCGAGCAGACCTTTGAAAGCGGCGCCATGGCGGGCTTCATCTTTACACATCTCATGGACGGTATCATGAACAGCGTCAAGATTAAGTAATTTAGCTTTCTTAGCAAGATCAAGTTTACCTTCACATGCGCCGTATTCAGCTTGAACTCTAAGCTCAAGGTTTTTCTTGGTAGAAGGAGTTACCACTTCGCCCAGCAGCTCAGCAAATTTAGCCGCATGCTCAGCTTCTTCCCAAGCAATACGCTTGTAAGCTTCGGCAACTTCCGGGAAACCTTCGCGGTCAGCTTGACGGCTCATAGCCAGGTACATGCCAACTTCGGTACATTCGCCGAGGTAATTCATTTTGAGACCTTCAACGATTTCTTTATCAACATCAGCAGCTACGCCTACTCTGTGTTCGTCGGCCCAATTCATAGCGCCTTCAGTGTGCTCTTTGAATTTGGAACCGGGCGCTTTACATTGCGGACAGGCCAACGGAGCGGCGTCTCCCTCATGAGTATAACCACAGATTGTACAAACGAATTTTTTCATTATGTATCTCCCCCTAATAATTATTATTAATTAATAGTGTTTACAATATTATAATATCATGTTATAAGAATTTGTCAATAGAGGATAATTAATCTTTTCTAAAAGAGTTAAAATCTTCAAGCACAAAAATATAGCTTTAAGCCCAAGAGGGTTATGGAGAAGAATAAAATGAGCTGAACGTTGTTGTTCAGCTCATTTTATTTTATTAAGTTGCATAATATTACCCGGCTGCAAAGGCAATGTTTCTAATTTCGAAAGGGGCAATTTCGCAGGCGCAATAAGGGCAAAGCGTCAAGTCGTCTGTGTCGTCTAGGTAGAAAAAGTAATGGCAATTATCACAAGTGTATTTTTTCACATTGACAATATTTTGAGCCATACTAATACCTCCCTATGATTATATTTGTTATTTTATTCACTTGCTTCCTTGTTCAAATCATAACATACTTTCAAGGGGGTTGTAAATACTTTCTTAATATTCTGATAATAATATACAGCATACTTGAATTCAGGTATACAAAATTAAACGTGCCTGACATCTTACAAGCAGTTTAATTTATCAGTTAACTGTTCATAATGTTAACATGAGCTAATTACTAAAGGAGGTGGGCCTGTTTCTCGCCAGAGTAACAGGACATAGTGGAGTTAGCAGCAATAGTATTTAATATAGTTCTGGTTTTTTTTCTAGTGGCCCTAAATGGTTTTTTTGTAGCCGCTGAGTTTGCTATGGTTAAGGTTAGAAGTACACGGTTAGATACCTTAATTATGGAAGGCAATGCGCGAGCTAAATATGCCAAGAATATTACCGATCACTTGGATTCATATTTATCGGCATGTCAGCTAGGGATAACGCTGGCTTCATTGGGATTAGGTTGGGTCGGTGAGCCGGCTGTCGGCGCTATGATTGAACCGGCATTAACGTCGCTAGGTCTGCCAAGCGATGTTATTCATACCATTTCATTTGCAATAGCTTTTTCAATCATAACAGCCCTTCACATAATTATTGGCGAACTGGCGCCGAAATCATTGGCAATTCAAAAATCGGAAGGCGTAACGCTATGGACAGCTATGCCTCTCATAGGTTTTTATAAGCTAATGTATCCGTTTATCTGGGTATTAAATGCAATATCCAATAAACTGCTAGGGGTATTTGGCGTCGAAGTCGTCGGCGAGCATCAGGCGGCTCACACCGAAGAAGAAATCCGCATACTCATGGAGGAAAGCCATAAGCAGGGGTATATTGACCAAACTGAATTGATTTTCGTAGATAACATTTTCAACTTTGCTGAACGTCACGCCCGGGAAGTTATGATTCCTAGGACTGATATGGTTTGTTTATATGTGCAAAATTCTTTTGAAGAAAACTTGGAGATTGCGCTGACCGAAGAATTGACAAGGTATCCGTTGTGTAACGAAGATAAGGACAATATAATTGGCTTTATTCATATTAAGGATTTATTAAGCGCCGCCGCCCGCGGACAGCATCCAAATATTCGTGATCTGGTGCGCAGTGTTGTCGCTGTACCTGAATCAATGGCTATCAGTGATTTGCTCAAGCTGCTCCAAAAGGATCGTGCTCAATTGGCTATCGTGGTTGACGAGTTTGGCGGCACAGCAGGGTTGGTGACTGTTGAAGATATTCTTGAAGAAATCGTCGGCGAAATACAGGATGAGTTTGATGAAGAACGCCCCCTGATTGAGAACAGGGGGCCGGATGAGCATTCAGTCGACGGAAAGTTGCTAATTGAGGAGGTTAATAATGCACTAGGGCTCAAACTAGATTCTGAAACCTTCGATACGATGGGGGGGTGGATTTACTCCCGCATTGAGATGCCGCCCCAAGTTAATCAGAAAATAGTCCATGAAGGACATGAATTTATTATTGAAGAAGTCGACAATCGCCGGGTTAATCGAGTACTAATCAGGAAATTAGCCGAAGAGCCGACAATTATTGAAATAGATTAATTATCTCACTTTGTACGCAGAGCGTTATAGGCCGTGGCTGACAGATTAGCAATAAAGTTGCTGGCATACTTCTCGGTATTTTTCGAGGTTGTATAAATACTAATGAGAATACGATTTTTGCCATCGTCAACAATGCCGACATCGCACATCATTCCCGGGAGTTGGCCGGTTTTGTTCATAACCTTGCTTTTTTGCATGAAACGGGGAATTTCGTCGCGCCAGATTGTATGAGCCAGCTCTTCTTTTAAAATTACCGACAGCTCTTTGCCAAGGTAGTTTTCGTTATAGATGGCTTTAAAAACAACACTCATTTCATAGGGGGTCGTTACACTATGATAGCCGTATCGGGAAAACGCCTCGCGACTATGGATCCGGGTTTGTTTTAACTGCAGATCGTTGAGTACTTGTGTCAAGGCTGCTGGTTTTTTGGCTTCTATTTCATCCAACAATGCATAAAATGCCGGGTTATCGCTTATGACCATCATGTCTTTGATATGCTGGTCATATTGTTTTTTCTTGGTCGCTGAGGCTTCGGGGTAAAGATATTTATAAACAGCTAAGGCCACAACTAACTTGTGAGTAGAAGCGGTAGGGAAAACGGTATCAGCATTTATCCTAATGGATTTTCCGGTGTCGAGGTTTTCGGCATAAATGCCGGCTTTACCGTCAAAGCGGTCGATTGCGGTGCTAATTTTATTTGTCATCCGGGCTGTATCATCTGCGGGCTGGGTCGGCGCCGCTTCAGTGTTTTGCGGCGGTGCCGGCTCGGGAGTATATTTCTTTTGCGGCGTCATATTACAGCCGGTAAATATAAAGATGGCAAGCAGCAAAAATAGCAGGTGTCTGGTCAAGTATATCCCTCGCTTTAGTTAAAGTTGTTAGGACTATTTTGACCGAATAACGGGACAATTATTTTGACAGGCAGAAATGGGCAATTAATGGCAGCGTCATATCCAGAGGTATTGATCGCTGCTAGTTTAATATTGGGGGCTGAAATTACACAGGATTCCAAGTGGCGACATCGAATATTAACAATGTTATTAATAATATGCTGTAATAGAGATGAGGACTTATGAATTTTGTAGCAATTGATTTTGAAACAGCTAACCGTTATCGGTCAAGCGCTTGCAGTATGGCTGTAGTAACTGTGGAAGACGGTGCGGTTGTTGATACCGCCTATCATTTAATTCGGCCGCCTGTACTGAAGTTTGATTACTGGAATACCAGAATTCACGGCATCAGCGTCCAAGATGTTGCCGACAAGCCGACTTTTGCCGAACTGTGGGAGGAACTTAGACCGCTTTTAGAAGGAAAAATTATCGTCGCCCATAATGCTACTTTTGATATCAGTGTTTTACGGAGCTTGGTGATGGAATATGAGTTGCCGCGTCCCAACTTCAAGCATGCATGTACAGTCAGCCTTGCCAGAAAAGTCTGGCCGGGCGAAACAAGTTATAAATTATCGGCCTTAGCCGAACGATTCAAATTATCTTTCCGGCATCATCACGCACTTGACGATGCGTATATATGCGCCAAAGTAGCCATGCTAGCCGGAGAATCAGTTAAAGCCGAAAGTTTTCTGAGCCTGCTGAATCAAACAGGGTTGACCCTAAAAAGCTTTACGGCTTAAACGGCTTAAATAGAAAATAGTTGAACAATCAGATGATGGTTCTTGTTATAAGCAGACGCAGCCTGCAGGTCGGTTTTAATCTAGGAGGGATCAAGTGACTAAGAAAGTTCGCGGGCGATTTGCACCAAGTCCTACCGGAGAAATGCACCTGGGCAACGCCTGGACAGCCCTGTTGGCTTGGCTTTACGTGCGGTCGAACGGAGGTACTATGGTGCTTAGGATCGAAGATCTTGATCCAGACAGGTCTCGGCCTGAATATATAACGGGCCTAATGGCTGATATGAGGTGGCTGGGGCTTGACTGGGACGAGGGCCCTGATGTCGGTGGAGCGTATACACCTTATTGTCAGGATAGACGGCGGGACTTGTACCAAGCAGCGCTCGAACGTCTGGCTGCAGAAAGGCTTGTCTATCCGTGCTACTGTACTAGGGCTGAGCTCGCGGCATCTGCGCCTCATATCGGTGATAATATTTATCGCTATGCCGGTACCTGTCGAAATCGGACTGATGCTCCGGCTGACCGGCGGCCGGCTTTGCGCTTGGCAGTTCCTGAGGGAACAATTCATTATGAGGACCTGATATACGGGCATTATGCTCAGGAGGTAAGCCGGGCGGTCGGCGATTTTGTTGTCAGACGGTCAGACGGAGTCCATGCCTATCAGCTAGCAGTTGTAGTCGATGATGGGCTAATGAACATTAATAATGTTGTGCGAGGTGCTGACCTGCTTGATTCGACGCCGCGGCAGCTCTTGCTTTATCGGTTACTTGGTCTCACACCGCCAACTTTTGCGCATGTGCCGCTGCTATGCGGTCAAGACGGACACCGCCTATCGAAACGGCAGCGTGATTTATCGCTTGCAGCGCTTAGGCGAAATGGCGTGAAGGCGGAGGATATCACCGGCCTTCTGGCCTGGAAAGCCGGGCTTATTGATCGACGCTGCCCGGTTGCCGCAGCAGATTTAATCAATATATTTGCACTTGAAAAACTGCCAATAACGCCTATAATTGTCGAGAATAATTGTTTCCTAGCAGAGTAATGCAGGAATTTTTTTGACAAAGTTACTGGCTATATAGATGATTGCTGACGGAATTGATTTCAGCGTTGAATTTACTGTAGAGTAATTGTACGTGTTACGCAAAATGCAGGAGTTACTTGAAGAAATGTAGAAATTGAACATAGGTAAATATTGGAATTCGACAAAGGGGAGATTTGTTTATGGTTCGTCAAGCAGAACGTATGCATGGGCTGACATCAGCCATTTTTTCACAAATCGCAGATTTGCAGAAAAAGGCAATAGACTCAGGAAAAGATGTCATTCAGTTGTCGATAGGCAGTCCTGATTTAGCGCCGGCCCGACATATCATTGATGCCTTGCAAAAAGGTGCCGAGGGTCTCAATAGCTACGGCTATACGCTGACCAAAGGCCGCCCTGAACTGTTAGCGGCCATTGCGGACTGGTATGAAACAAAGTTTGGGGTAGAACTGGACGCAAATAGTGAAGTTCATTCCCTCGTTGGTTCGCAGGAGGGGCTGGCTCATATCGCGCTATGTCTGGTAAATCCCGGTGATTATGTGCTGATTCCTGATCCCGGTTACCCGATATATAGTGCCGGACCGCTTGTTGCAGGCGCTAATCTGTATCGAATGAAGCTTACACCGGAGAATAATTATCTCCCTGATTTGAATGCTATTGATGAGAGTATTCTTAAACGCGCTAAATTAATGATTCTAAACTATCCTAATAATCCCTTGGCAGCTACGGCAACCCCGGAATTTTTCGCTAAGGTAGTCGATTTGGCTCGCAAGTATGACTTTATTGTCTGCCATGATTTCGCTTATAGCGAGTTGGTGTTTGACGGTTATCGGCAGGCCAGCTTTTTAAGTATCCCGGGTGCAAAAGAGGTCGGTGTTGAGTTTAATTCCTTATCGAAAACTTACAACATGTGCGGCTGCCGCGTTGGGTATGTTGTTGGTAACGCCGAAGTAATCAGTATTTTAAGCCGTTTGAAATCCAATTTTGATTATGGCGTATTTGCTCCAATCCAACAAGCGGCAGTTGCCGCTCTGACCGGTCCGCAGGACTGCGTCAACAATACCGTTGCAGCCTATCAGCGCCGCCGCGATATTATGGTGGAAGGTCTTAATGACGCCGGCTGGAAAGTCGATAAGCCAATAGCCTCGATGTATATATGGGCTAAAGTGCCGACAAATCAGTCCTCCTTTGATTTTACCGTCGATTTATTAAACAATACCGGTGTTGCGGTAATTCCTGGCGTAGCTTTTGGAGATTGCGGTGAAGGCTATGTTCGGATAGCGCTTGTGCAGCCGGAAGCAAGGATTGCCGAGGCTGTGGCGCGCATCAAAGCGTGGCTGGGAAATGGCGGGGGGACTAAATGATAGCATTTAGTGAGCAGGCTCGTGAATACATATTGCTGCAAGGCGGGGCAGTCCACCTGTTTGAAGCCGGTCGAGCTAGCATGTGCTGAGGGCGCATTAACCTAGGCCCGTCGGTTCGACTGGGCGTACCGCGCAATCTTGAAGACTATAAACTACACGAGATTGATGGGATAAACCTCTATCTGCCGCTTGATTTTTATGCTACCAATGATTTAACGATAAACCTGCGGACAATTTTCTGGGTGAAGTCTTTATATATCGAAGGGTGGAAACTAATATAATGAGGGCGCTGTTCATTTTTGAACAGCCTAAGGATACTGTTGGCGCGTCTTACAATGAGACAGTAAAATATGATTTAGGGAAGATTGGCTCAAGGGATTTTGCCGGCTTGTGGTGAATACTTGAGCCAATTGTATCTGTAGGAGGGTTGCTAATGAGGAGGGCTTTATTGGCCATTAGGGGTATAGTAAGTCTGCTGGTAGTGCTCGTTTTAACAACCGGGCTAGTTCTTGCAGGGCCTGCCAACAAAAATGACCAAGCGCAAATCACTGTTCTGGCAGTAAACGATTTTCATGGTGCGCTGCTGGACGATGGCAAAAATCCTGGAATTATCAAGTTAGGTAAATACTTAAAGAATGAAAAGGCGTTAAATGAAAATGGAACCATAATTCTAAGCGCCGGTGACATGTTTCAGGGCAGCGCCGAGTCAAATCTCCTGTATGGCAAACCGGTGGTACAGGCTATGAACAATATTGGGTTTGATGGTATGACGCTCGGTAATCATGAATTTGATTGGGGCCTGGCGACGCTTGAACAGCAAGCTAAAAGCTCACGCTTTCCTTACCTGGCTGCCAATATAAATGAAAAAAAAACCGGTAAACAATTGCCCTTTGTCAAGCCATATACCATTGTTAAAAGAAATGGGATAAAAGTTGCCATAATTGGTCTAACAACGCCGGAAACAGCTTATAAATCTAATCCGCAAATAGTTAATAGCCTGGAATTCAGTAAACCGGCAGCGATTGTTAACAGCCTTGTTCCCAAACTTAGAGCCGAGGGAGCACAGATCGTAATTGTCTTAGCCCATCTTGGCTGTGAATTTGACAGTAAAGGGAGAATAATCGGTGAGGCCGCTGACTTAGCCAATAAGATTAGCGGGGTCGACTTAATTATTACCGGGCACAGTCATAAAAATATTGTCGGTCGAGTTAACGGAATACCGGTACTGCAAGCCTACTACAACGGCCGGGCGGTAGCAAAGGCTACCTTCATGTACTCGCTGAGTGAGAATAAAATAATCAGCTCAATTATAACCAGTGACACTAATATTCAATCCACGCAACCTAATGATAAGGGACTTGCCCGAATTGTGGTGAGAACAAACGCCGAGCTGGGCAACGCAATGAAGACAACGCTTGGCATAACTCATACAGCGCTTACGCATGACCGCCATGAACTTTCCTTATTTGGGCAATGGTTAACCGATAAGATGAGAGAAAAGACAGACGCCGATATAGCTTTTCTTAACGGCGGCGGAATCAGGGCGCCGATTCCGGCCGGTAAAATTACATTGGGGCAAATTTATCAGTCTTTGCCGTTTGATAATACGCTCTATCTAACAAAGTTAACCGGCCGGCAAATTATCGAAGCCCTAGAGTATAGCTTTGCTAATCGATCGGTGGGTATGCTGCAATACAGTGGCTTAAAAGTTCGCTACAACAATTTAAACCCGCCCGGTCACAAGTTGGTATCAGTAACGACCTTAAACGGAGTGCCGATTCAGCCGGATAAATACTATCAAGTGGTGCTGAATGATTTTCTTGTGGCGGGCGGCGATGGCTTTACAATGCTTTCGCACGGCCAAAATGAGCAAAACACTATGCGTCTGCTGCGTGATATCATTGTAAGCAATATCAGATCGGAAAAGCTTATAAATATCACGGGCGATAATCGTCTGACCTACGAGACGGTGCTGGTTATAAAACAAGCCTCATAAAAATATAATCCTGAATTTTCTAAAGATAATCTAAAAAATGTAAGTCATAATTAGACCATAGCCCAATAACAAATGATAAGGGGTGTAAATTATGACTAAGAGTAAAAAATGGTTTATCGCAGCTAGTGTAGCAGCAATCTTTGCAGTAAATGGAGCCGTTATGGCGGCAATAAATACACAAAGTCCGCAAGATTCCAAGCGTCCAAGTGTTTCCGATAACCGCAATTTTGTACATAAGGGCGCTATGAAAAAGAACTTCAAAGCAGATCGTCAAGCCCTGTTGGATTTTCTCAAAATTGACGGAGTAACTTTAACGGCTGAGTTGAAAGCCGGAAAAACGATGGCGGCTATCGCTAAAGAGCGCGGCATATCTGAGCAGGAACTTAAAAGCTTTATAATTAACCAGCGCACTAAGCGGATTGATGAAGGGGTTAAAGCCGGGCGCGTTACTTCAGAACAGGCTGATAAAATGAAAGGCATGTTTGAACAGCGGGTCTCGGATATGATTAACGGCAAAGTCCCGATGCATAGAGGACATCATGGTATGTTTGCTAATAAAGAAATGCTGACGCTGCTGAAAATTGATGCTGAAACCATGAAAAACGAACTGAAAGCCGGAAAAACATTAGCGGCAATTGCCAATGAGCGTGGTGTTTCCGAGCAGGAACTTAAAGACTTTATGGTCAGCAGTATAGCGCAAAGAATCGATAAAGGTGTTGAATCCGGTCGGATCAGCACTGAAAAAGCTGACCAAATGAAGGCTAATCTGGAACAGCGTGTATCGGATATGATAAACGGTAAAGGCCCGAAGTTAGGCTACAAACATGGTCCAAGACATCAACAACAGCTAAGGGCTAACTAAGCTAAACAGGTACTTGCAACTGCAAGTGCCTGTTTTAGGTTGGCTACTGTTAAAAGTAGCATTTGACTTCATTATAACGTTGTTGTTAACTATAGGAGAGGCAAATACCAGGTTGAGAGGGGTGTTCACATGAAACTTCTGGTAGTCGAAGACGATAATGCTCTGCGTGAAGCTATTGTTGCGCTGCTAAACGAAGAAAAGTATCTTGTCGACGAAGCCGATGCGGGTGACGTAGGTTTGTATTTGGCTGAGCAGGGAATTCATGATTTGCTGATTTTAGATATTATGCTGCCTGAAATAAGCGGGTTAGAAATAATCAAAAAAGTTAGGGAACAAGGCAATGATGTTCCCATTTTACTCCTAACGGCGCGTGACAGTGTCAGTGACCGGGTAAACGGCCTCGAAACGGGGGCGGATGATTATTTGGTCAAGCCATTTGCAATACCTGAACTCCTGGCAAGGATAAAGGCTTTGCTAAGACGCAGAGCACACTTGGGAAAAGAAGGCGAGCTTAGCTACGGCGGCGTTACTGTAAATAGTAGATTTCGGGATGGTTTTGTGGAAGGTCTTCCGCTTGGGCTGACAACCAAAGAATTTGATTTATTAGAATTTCTTGTTATAAATAAAGAACAAATTTTGACGCGTGAGCAGATTTTTGACAGAGTGTGGGGCTTTGAGTCAGATACTACCATAAGTGTTGTAGATTTATACATTCATTATCTGCGGAAAAAGCTACACCCCTATAACTGTGACAATCTTATTCGCACGGTGCGCGGCGCGGGCTTTATGTTTAAGGAGAAATAAATAATGTTTCAAAGAACACTCCGCCATTTGTCGGCTATCAACTCAATAGTATTCTTGCTTATCTTTATGGTTTTCGGGACAGTATTGTACGGTTACGTTTCGTACCGGCTTTTTGATAAAGTCGATGAGGCAGCCAGACTTAAGGCCAGTAACTTTAAAATTGCCAACGGACGGCCTGCTCCGTTGGGGCGAAGCCGGTTCTTGTTTGACCCGCGGATTATGATTTTGCTGCGAGAACCCAGCGGCCGGGTTGTAAGTGTCTTTTCCCGTGAGGATATTGATGTTGAAGAACTTTCGAAAATGGCATCCAATATTGATATTGGTGAGAAGAAAACGGTAGAGTTTGATAATCATGCTTACCGAATCGTCAGCATTCCTTACAGTTATGAGGACAATGTTATGAATACTAGGCATGGGCCAGTTACCGTAAATGGGGTTATCGCCGTCAGCATTGTTGACTCTGAAATGGCGTTGCTGCGCAATCTGCTTGTAATAATAATCACCGGATTGATATTAGGTGTGATGATTATTGTTTTAGCCGGATATTATTTAGCTAGGCGGGCCATGGTTCCTATTCAGGGTTCATGGGATAAACAACAGGAATTTGTTGCTGATGCCTCGCATGAATTGCGTACGCCGCTTGCTGTAATCAAAAGCAATGCTGAACTTATTCTGCGCCATCCGACCCATACTGTAGAGGATGAGAGCATAAGGGTTACCAATATAATAAGAGAAGTCCGACGTATGACTAAACTGGTTTCAGATTTACTTACCCTAGCCCGCGCCGATACCAACCACTTGGAGCTGCAGATGGGTCAAGTCAACATAAATGAGCTGCTCGATACGGTTGCCCAGCAATTTACGCCGTTGGCTGAGCTAGACGGGCATAGAATGCAGATCGAAGTTGCTGAACAGATGGAAGTGGCGGCTGATCGGGAGAGATTGTATCAATTGCTAGTCATACTAGTTGACAATGCCCTAAAATATAGTTCAGAGCCCGGTACTATCAGGATTGCCGGGGCCAGGCAGGGCGGCAATGTCTTAATTACTGTCGAGGATTCCGGGCAAGGCATACCGGCTGAAGATTTGCCGCGGATTTTTGACCGTTTTTATCGTGGTGATAAAGCTCGATCTCGTGAAAAGGGCGGCACCGGCTTAGGCCTGTCCATTGCCAGGTGGATTGTCGAGAAGCACGGCGGCAAGATAACAGTTGAAAGCCAACGCGGTGTTGGAACCAAATTTAGCATTTTGTTGCCGTCGAAAGGTTTAAAAGGCCGTTGAACTAGTAATGCGTACCAGGAGTTTACTCCCTTTGTCAAATATACGGCAAGGGAGTTTTCCTATTTATATGCTATTGTCTTTAGAGGTTTTATTTTTATCCTCGTAGAAATAATAAGCTTAATGCAATTTTAACTAAAGGAGCTTGGTATGGAATTAATTAATACACCCTATTCATTATACACCCTATTCATTAAATTCTAAAGGTCATTATTCGCCGGCCGTTATCCATGGTGATACAGTCTATATTTCGGGACAATTGCCAATTGACTACTTAAATGGTAAGACTTTGCCGACAGGCGGTATCGAGGAACAAACAAGACAGGCGCTTAAAAATTTGAAATATGTCCTTGAACAAGCTGGAAGTTCAAAGGAAAAGGTACTCAAAACTACCGTTTATATACCAGACATTGAATACTGGCCGACAGTGAATAATATATATAGCGAATTTTTTGGCAGTCATAAACTGGCGCGGACTATTGTACCTACGACTACGCTCCACTTTGGGGCGCTGATAGAAGTCGAGGCTGTTGCAGCAAGGTAGGATTGCTGATTAAAAAAGAACAAGATATAATAAATTATTTATAGCATAATCCTGTACCGAAAACTAATTTTTGGTCAGGTAAATTGAGGAGGAACTTACATGCTTGTTCACCAGTTAATCGAACAAGGGAAAATCGAACAAATTGCTCTATTCGGCAAAAAAACAGTAACCTACGGTGAATTGCAAGCGCAGGTAGGCCGCTACCGGGCGTTTTTTTACCAGCAAGGTGTTCGTCAAGGCGATAATGTTGGTTTATTGGCTAAGAACTCGGTCGAATTTATTTATAGCTATATGGCTATTATCAGTCTGGGGGCCGTTGCAGTTCCAATTAACTTTCAGTTAGTGCCGCGGGAAATCGCCTATATCATAAAGGATGCAAAGATTAAAGTTTTTGTGACGATGACAGAGTTTGATCTGCAAGCTGAACTCGCTAACTATGGCTACCATGAAACAGTTAATCAATTGGTGATACCGAAATTTAGCGTGGATCTTGACACAGCCGATCTAGATGCCGTCGCGGCCGTCACAAATATTTCGGCTGACGATTCCTGTGTAATTATATATACTTCGGGCACAACTGGTAATCCGAAAGGCGCAGTTTTAAGTCATAATAACTTAGTAAGTGATTCCGAGGCATTTACCAAAATATTGTCAGTAAATGCTGAGGATAATGTGCTATGCGTTTTACCGATGTATCACTGCTTTTCCTGGACATGCGCGGTGCTAAGCACGTTGCTGCATGGCGCAGCTATTACAATTTTGGAAACCTTTAATCCCAAAGAAACCGTTTCAGCCATCAGAGATGGTGGAGTAACAATAATATATGCTGTTCCGGCCATGTATCAGCTCATATCGACAGTCGGCCGGCCGGAAGACTTTTCTAAAGTAAGATATTTTATTTCAGGCGGCGCATCGCTCCCGGAAACGATAGCTAGGAATTTCCAAGCGAAATTTGGCATTCCGATTCTCGAAGGATATGGCCTATCAGAAGCCTCCCCGGTAGTTTGTCTTAATCGGCCAGGCCATATTAAATATTGCTCAATCGGCGAGACGCTTCCGGGAATCGATGCTAAAATAGTTAATGAAGATAACCGCGAAGTACCGACCGGAGAAGTTGGCGAACTTATTGTTCGAGGTCCTAATGTAATGAAAGGTTACTACAATTTACCGGAAGATACCGCAAAAGCGCTGCGTAACGGTTGGCTGCACACCGGCGATATGGCATATGGCGATGAGGATGGGTACATTTTTATCGTTGATCGAATTAAAGACATGATCATCACGAGTGGTGAAAATGTTTATCCGCGTGAAATTGAAGAACTCCTCTATGCTCATCCCGCCATCTCTGAAGCTGCTGTTATCGGAATTCCTGATAAACTTCGGGGGCAGGCCGGACGTGCCTATGTAGTCATTGCCGAAGGACATACTTTAGACAAAAAGGCGCTGCGTGAATACTTGAGTAATAGGTTAGCGGCCTATAAAGTGCCGCGTGAATTTGTTCAAGTCGAGGCCTTACCAAAGAACAGTACTGGCAAGATTATGAAAAGGTTGTTGCGTGAGGAGGCTGTCTAATGCTACCAACTCCGGAGATCAATTCTCTGGAGTTTTTGCTGTGTTGAAGCTATTTCCTAACAAACAATCACCTATTCATTACAATTATAAATCGCTAATTTTGCTTATTAACTAGTAATAAAAGCTGACTAATAATTTGATATCAAGAGGTTAAATGATGAGAGTAGATTTACATATCCATACGACGGCATCAGATGGCAATTGGCGACCCGAGGTGTTAGTCAATCAAGTAAAAAGTGCCGGGATAGGTCTGTTTGCAGTAACCGATCATGATACAACAGCCAATATCAATGAGACATCAGCCTTAGCCGCGGCTGCCGGCTTAAATTTTCTGCCGGGAGTAGAAATTTGTACAACCATCAATAATCAATCTTTTCACATTTTAGGTTATGGCATAGATGCAGATAATGCTGCCTTAAACAAGCTGCTGCGTTATAACACCGCGCTAATGGAAGATGTCGATCAGCAAAGTGTCAAGAAATTAATCAAGGACGGCTTGGCAATTGATTACGATGAGTACTGCCAATACCGTCATGACCCTGAGCGAGGCGGCTGGAAGGCGCTGAATTTTCTGATTGATAAAGGTTTTTGCCGGGATATAAACGATTTTTTTGCTAATCTATTTACCAAGGAACGGGGGATAACCTTTCCGGATTTCCCGCCGCCGAGTGTCGCGATTGCAGCAATAAAAGGCGCTGGCGGTGTGCCGGTCCTCGCTCACCCTGGCAGCGGCTTTCATGGCTCAACGCTCGAAGAAACGCTTGACTTTTTCGTCCGTGAAGACATTCAGGGGGTTGAATGCTATCATCCCTGTCATGATGAGAACACGACCAAACGAGCGGTAGAATGGTGTAAGCAGCGGAATTTGATAATCACGGGCGGCTCTGATTGTCATGGCAGTTTTTTTAAAGACCGCTGCCTTGGGCGGCCGGAAATCTATCTTGAACAACTGAATCTGGGAATATTGGAACTAAGACTCCCGCCGATGCCGTAAAAAGGGCCTGTATTGCCGCTGTAGTTTGCAAAAGTTGACAATACTTGCTGTACAGATGTAAAATAGCTATATTATCAGCTTTTAGGAAATGTCCTAAAAGCTTTTTTGGCTACCAAGTTTGATCGCCAGATCTATAAATAAAATCCAAAAACTATGGGAATATCTAGTTGTTGAAAGGGGCATCAGCTATGACAATAAGTCCAAGCCAGCCGGCTAACTTTATCGATGCTATCATTAATGAGGACTTAGAAGCTAATCAAAATATCAGTAAGGTACATACGCGGTTTCCACCAGAGCCTAACGGCTATCTTCATATTGGCCATGCCAAGTCAATCTGCCTGAATTTTGGCACAGCTAAGAAGTACAGCGGGCTGTGCAATCTGCGTTTCGATGATACTAATCCTTCAAAAGAAGAAGTCGAGTATGTTGACTCCATTAAGGCTGATGTTAAATGGCTAGGGTTTAGCTGGGACGACAGAATGTTTTATGCCTCTGACTATTTCGAAACAATTTATGATAGCGCAGTGTTGCTCATTAAAAAAGGCAAAGCTTATGTTGATGATTTAACACCCGAGCAAATCCGCCAGTATCGCGGTACACTTACTGAACCGGGTAAAGAAAGCCCATACCGCGATCGTTCAATCGAAGAGAATCTTGATTTGTTTGCAAGAATGCGCAAAGGGGAATTTGCTGACGGCAGCCGGGTTTTAAGGGCAAAAATCGATATGGCTTCGCCGAATATTAATATGCGCGATCCTGTCATCTATCGTATCTTACATGCTCACCACCATCGTACCGGTGATAAGTGGTGCATTTATCCGATGTATGACTATGCTCATCCCATTTCAGATGCCATTGAAGGCATTACTCATTCGATATGTACACTGGAATTTGAAGATCACCGCCCGCTGTATAACTGGGTGCTCGAAGAGTTGGCCGAAATGAATTTTCCAAGCCGGCCGCGCCAGATAGAATTTGCCAGACTAAACATAACCAAAATGGTTATGAGTAAACGCAAACTGCGGGCGCTAGTTGAACAAGGTTATGTCAGCGGCTGGGATGATCCGCGGATGCCGACCATCTCAGGACTTCGCCGCCGCGGTTATACACCGGAAGCTATCCGCGACTTCTGCGACCGTATCGGAATAGCTAAGAGCAATAGCACAGTCGATGTTGCTTTACTGGAACACTGTATTAGAGAAGACCTTAATGCAAAAGCGCCGCGGGTAATGGCTGTACTGCGGCCTGTAAAATTGATAATTGATAACTATCCGGTTGATCAGGTTGAGCAGCTTGAAGCTGAGAATAATCCTGAAAACCCTGAAATGGGGTCACGGACCATTCCCTTTTCACGGGAGCTATATATTGAGCAGGATGACTTTATGGAAGACCCGCCCAAGAAGTTTTTCCGCCTTGCCCCAGGTAAAGAAGTGCGCTTGAAGCATGCCTATATAATTAAATGCGAAAGCGTTGTAAAGGACGAGGCGACAGGCGCTGTCACCGAAATTCACTGTACCTATGATCCTGATTCAAAAAGCGGCGGACCAACTGCCGGCCGCAAAGTAAAAGGTACGCTCCACTGGGTATCAGCTGGTCAGGCAGTACCTGCAGTTGTGCGTCTCTATGATTATCTTTTCCGTGAGGACAGCGAAGACAATGACGACTTTGCTGCCGCATTTAACCCCGAATCACTCGAAGAGCTTAACGGTTGCATGATTGAGCCTAGCATTGCCGGTGCACCGGCCGGTAACCGCTATCAATTCCTGCGTCAGGGCTATTTCTCCATAGATCCTTCCTCAACTGCTGAGAAATTGGTAATTAACCGTATTGTCGGTTTACGTGATTCTTGGGCCAAAGCAAATAAATCGTAATAAAAATGCATGTGAATTGACTAATTCACATGCATTTTAGTATGCGCGTTATTTGATTGTGTCAGGAGAACAACTCTGAAAGTTAGAAGTAGCTCCGGGAACCGATATAGTGCTCAACGTAGTACTTCTCATCGAGGTTGCTTATAGTTACCTGGTCGGCACCTGAGCTGGCGTGGATGAACTTGCCGTTGCCCATGTAGAAACCGACGTGTGAAGCACCTGGTTTATAAGTGGTGAAGAAAACAAGGTCCCCAACTTTAAGGTCGGCTTTGTTGACCGGAGTACCGGCAGCATATTGTTCAGCCGCTGTACGTGGAATTTGGATGCCATTTTCTTTCATTACATATTGCGTGAAACCTGAGCAGTCAAAACCGCTTGGTGTTGAACCGCCCCATACATAGGGCACACCCAGATACTTTTGGGCGTCAGCAATTATGGCTTGTCCGGTTGCGCTGGCCGGCGCAGTTGAGCCCAGTGATTTATTAGGTGCTGTGACAGCCGGTGATGAACCTGAATCATTTAGATTGTTAAAAAGCTTACCAAGCAACAAGCCCATCAGAATATTTAACAGTCCGTTGCCGCCTGAGGCGGAGCTGTCGGAATCAGTTTTAGTCAGGAGGTTAGACAACGGATTTGCATATGCCGGGGCCGCTGGTGCTACTATGGTAAAGGTGAAAGCCATTAGCAAAGCGATGACAATGGAAAACTTATGCTTAAGCATTGTATTACCTCCCCCAAAAAATTACCGCACAATTACGTGACCGGTTAGTCAGTATTATAACAAAATAATAATTTTATGTAAACTATAATAATTGTTAGGGAGGAAGTCTTATCTCAAAAATGACGCCACCAGGGCAGTTTCCTGGTGGCGGGTAAAAACGGCAAGCATTTCAGTTTTAGCGGCAGCGCTTGATGACTCCGCAGGCCAGACGTCGGCCGGCGTTTCCTGCCGGCTCGGTCCGATAGTCGTCGGGATTTTGGTGAATAATTACTGCCTTGCCGATAACATCCTTGGGTTTGAATTTATTGGTGAAGAAGGTCATACAGGCTCGACCGTTGTTAGAAAACAGCACCGGAAAATCGCCGGCATGATTGCCATGTGGTTGGTTATCCGGATTCCAATGTCCGCCTGCCTTCATGAAGGGATCTTCAGGGTTGCCGACGGCGCAGCTGCCGCATTCATGGAGATGAAATCCATGCGGACCAATTGGGGCTCTATTGCCTTGCGCAGGCTGATATTGCGGCAGACCATTTATGTTTGCCGAGACTTCGGTTCCGCCGGGAACAGCACGGAAGGTAACGACACCTTTGATACCAGGGGCAAGCGGTCCGCCCTTAATATAGGCAATTGCCTCGGCAGACTCCTGCTCGCTGGGCCAACATTTTTTAGCATACATACACTGCCAGCAATAACAACAATCCTGCTTAGTTGTCGAATAATCCTCATCCCAATCCCAATTTTTCAAAAGGCAGCCCTCCTTTAGCCATGCTATGTACTGTATCTTATGTTTCAGCAGTAATTTTGGTTAAACAGGTTTAAAAAATATCCCCATGGTGGCAGGAAGAAAAGAGATACGTATGGAATTTTCTACTAGATCCCCAAAGTACCGATATTATTGGCATTTTTGTAGAAACTGGGGAGTACAAAGGTATACATCAGCTGTTTGTATCAAATAACTAACCGTGAGGAGGGTTAATATGATTAGTGAATTAATTAAGAAAAATCGCAGCTATCGTCGCTATTATGAAGACGAGAAGATATCAAAGGAGACATTGCTGGAGCTTGTTGATAATGCCAGATTATCCCCGACTGGCGGCAATACTCAGCCGTTAAGGTATTTTCTTGCTTATGATGAAGACACTGTTGAAAAAATTCATCCAACCCTGGCGTGGGCAGGCTATCTCAAAGAATGGCCGGGTCCAGATAAAGGCGAAAGACCGCCGGCTTATATAATTATTCTAAAAGATAAAGATATACCGATGGTGGCAGGAGTTGATCACGGCATCGCCGCGCAAAGTATTCTGTTAGGAGCAGTTGAGAAGGGTTTGGGTGGCTGTATACTCGCTAGTGTTCAACGGCAAAAATTAGCTGACGCCCTCCGCATCGCGGATAAGTACGAGATTCTGTTTGTGCTGTCAATTGGCAAGCCTAAAGAAACAGTTGTAATCGATGAGGTCGAGTTGGACCAGGATATTAAGTATTGGCGCGATGAAGCCCAAGTTCACCATGTGCCGAAACGTAAATTGAAAGACATTGTAATTAACGGCTAAAATATTTTTGACCTGCCGGAGATACTTACCTCCGGCAGGTCTTCTTTAAATGTCTAACAAAAAGAGTTGTTCACTGCATTGTTATTCCATTTATACTAGGATAGAGAAACTTCAGTGTACAGAGGTGAGTTGTAATGTATTTTGATGATGCTGAAGGGCCAGTTTTTCGCCCGCCTAGTGAGGCTAATAGTTTTATCCTTAGGGTGACAATAGGCTGTTCGCATAATAAATGCACTTATTGCAATATGTACCGGACAGTCAGGTTCAGAATGCGGACGATGGATGAAATTGTGCGGCAGATTGAGCGAGCTAGACCCTATGCTAGCCATATTCGCCGTATATTTTTAGCTGACGGAAATGCGTTGATGCTGGCAACTGATAAATTGCTAAGTATCCTTGAATTGTTAAAAAAGAATTTTCCTAAATTGCAGCGGGTAGCTAGTTACGCCGGGCCGCTCGACATTCTTCGCAAAACTCCGGCGGAATTTGATGCTCTTTATGAAGCCGGACTTAAGCTGGTTTATTACGGGATGGAGTCGGGTGATGATGAGACGCTAGCCCATGTCAATAAAGGGGTAACGGCTGCTCAAGCGATTCAAGCCGGACAGAGAATTACTGCGTCAAATATTAAACTGTCAATGATGGTTATTTTAGGACTGGGGGGGAAGCTAGGATCAGAACGGCATGCTGCCAACACGGCTCAAGCGGTAAATGCTATCCGTCCTAATATGCTCAGCGCGCTGACGCTCATGATGTATCGCGGCAGTGAACTTTTAGCTGAATTTGAACGCGGGGAATTTGTCCTGCTGCCGCCAGATGGGATAATGGTTGAATTGTATCAAATGCTAAATGGAATTGACTTGCCGCCCGATCGTCATTGCCTATTTCGCAGTAATCATATTTCCAATTATGTAACGCTAGGTGGAACACTGCCTCGTGACAAGTCAAGATTGCTCAGTGAGATTAAAGAGGCGGCCGCCGCATTGAGCAAGATTACTGACTGGGACCCATACAATAATGTCGAGCGTTTCTGAATAGCTCGTGAAATAAAAAAGGATGCCCAAGCGGCATCCTTTTGTTTAGCAATTATATATATTTATCAATATTGTAAATTCTTAGTGTAATAAGTGGAGAAGTGCCAGTGATCCCACTAGGGAGATTAGCATGAACAGGGTTAAAGTCAGAAGAATGAACGGAGAATTAGCATTGTGAGCTTTAGGGGCGGCCTTAGTAGTTACAATTGTTGACATTGTAGGTCACTCCTTTTGGTATTGTAATGTGATTGTTGCGTTAACTTCAAAGTTTCGTTAAGATTGCGAATTTTTAATGCAAAAGATGCATTAATCCCAGTGAACCTCCTAAGGAAATCAGCATGAACAGTGTTAAGGTTAGCAGCATGAACGGAGAATTAGCATTGTGTGCTTGAGGGGCGGCCTTAGCAGTTACAGTTGTTGACATTGTAGGTCACTCCTTTTCTTTATGGTAATTTGATTATAACACGAATTGTCATAATTGCAATAACTTTTATGCATAAATCTAAAAAATTATAAAAATTTAGACAATAGCTCTAAGTGGTGCTATGTATATTAAGATAAACTAATGATGAGATAATTGAATATTAAACCCCCATTGTAACCAGATTTTAAAAAATAACCCAGAATAACAGGATATTTGACAAAAAATATTATTTAACTTTAAATGCATATTTGGGTCATGATGGTAAATAACATGAGTGTTATTTACAAAGTATGTTTACAAAAGATGTCCGAGGGAGGACTTCTTTGGCAATGGCGACAGTGTAGGGATTTCTTTTTTTATGGTCGGTTTAAAGTTAGTCAGGATCAAAGTAGCGTATAATACATTAAGGTCGAATTATTTCTTAAAAAATGTAAACTTATGTCTTGACGAAAGACACTTAGCTGTATTAAAATAACAGTCATTACTTACAATGTAATATCCGAGTGAAGGTTAACGGAAGAACGGCCATTAGGCCTGCCGAAGGAGTAACACTCTCAGGCGCTTGGCATTACCAAGCAGGACCGTAACCGGACGGGACTCTGGAGAGACCCTGAAAAAGGGCGCCGAAGGGGCAATACAGCAATAGCTGTTAAATCTCTCAGGCAAAAGGACAGAGACGCTGGAACAAACAAAGTATTTTTTATCTTTGGGTGGTCTTCCATTTTCATTGCGTCTTTTGTCACCAGAGTCAAATCTTAGGATTTGGCTCTTTTTTATGCTTATTTTAAGGAGAGGGTGACATGGATTTTGTAAAGGTATTAGACAGTATTGACAGTTTGGTGTGGGGGCCGCCGCTCCTCATACTATTGGTAGGGACCGGGATTTTTCTTACGATTAGGCTGCGGTTGTTGCAGGTCTTCCGGTTGCCGTTGGCGTTAAAACTCATTTTTACAGCCAAAAATGACGGCAAAGGTGATGTAAATAGTTTTGGAGCGCTTTGTACTGCAATGGCAGCGACTGTCGGCACTGGGAATATCGTAGGAGTGGCGACAGCTGTTTCAGCCGGTGGGCCGGGCGCAATTTTCTGGATGTGGATGGCTGCCTTCTTCGGCATGGCAACCAAATATGCTGAGGGTCTTTTGGCGGTTAAATTTCGCGGCTATGATGCTAATGGCCAAGTGGCCGGCGGCCCGATGCATTATATAGAGCAAGGTCTGGGGATGAAATACCGCCCCCTGGCTGTTATGTTTGCGGTGTGTGGTGTATTAGTAGCTTTCTTCGGGATTGGAACCTTCCCCCAAGTTAATGCTATTGTTGACAGTGTCGAGCTTACAATGGGTATTCCGGTATGGGCTACAGCTGCAGTTGTAACTATTTTGGTGGCGATGATAACGCTGGGCGGCCTTCAGAGCATTTCCAGAGTAGCATCTAAAATTGTTCCGTTTATGGCAATCTTTTATGTTTTAATTTGCCTGGGTGTACTCGTTGTTTATGCTGATAAACTGCCGGGGGCGGTAGTGTTGATAATCGAGAGCGCCTTCACCGGCACCGCTGCTGCCGGCGGCTTTTTAGGAGCAACAGTAATGATGGCAATCCGTAATGGTATCGCCCGTGGGATTTTCTCGAATGAATCGGGTTTGGGAAGTGCGCCAATCGCTGCTGCCGCGGCAAAAACAAAGTGGCCGGCTGAACAAGGTCTTATTTCGATGACCGGTACCTTCATCGATACGATTATCATTTGTACAATGACCGGTTTAACTCTTGTTGTAACAGGCGCTTGGAGCACAGAATTAAAAGGGGCAGCGCTAACTCAGGCAGCCTTTGCCTCCGCCTTTCCAACTGTAGGACCATTGATATTAACAATTGGCCTGGCATTATTTGCCTTTACTACCATCCTGGGCTGGAACTATTATGGCGAGCGGTGCTGCGAGTACCTTGTTGGGGTAAAGGGTATCAAGCCTTATCGCTATACCTTTATCGCACTGGTCGGCGCAGGAGCGTTCTTGAAACTTGAAGCCATCTGGCTAATTGCCGATATTGTGAATGGTCTTATGGCGATACCCAACCTTATTGCTCTGTTAGGGCTGTCAGGCGTTGTTGTTAAAGAAACTCATCGCTATATGGCTCATGTTCGTGAACAAGAGCAGGCTGAACGCCGCAGTATTGACCAAAAAGCAGGTTAGTGAAAACCGCCAGCGATAAATCAAATCGCTGGCGGTTGTTTTTTAAAATTTTTCTTAGCGAGATGGTTAAACTAAATCAAAAGAACCTGCCATACAGCTATCGGAATGTACATTATAACGGCGGCGTCCGACAGGAAAAGCTTTTTTAGCATCGAATAACAGATGATTACGGTCTGGTACTAAGCCAGGCATCAATAAGTAATCCAGCTACAAGATAAAGGGTGATTAAGTGCTTAATGAGTTTTCGCGCACCGAATTATTAATTGGTGTACAAGGTTTAGAAAAGCTGGCGCAGAGTAAAGTTGCCGTCTTTGGTGTCGGCGGCGTCGGCAGTTTTGTTGTTGAGGGCTTGGTGCGGGCCGGGGTGGGTAAATTTGTGCTGGTTGATGATGATTGTATCTGCCGGACCAATATAAATCGTCAACTTCACGCAACAACTAAGACAGTCGGTCAACCCAAGGTTGAGGTAATGAAAAACCGCATTCTTGACATTAATCCGCGGGCCGAAGTTGAAACTTTTCAGCAGTTTTATCTGCCGGATAATGCCGAAGGGTTAATAAGGAAAGATTATGATTATATTGTTGACGCCATTGATACGGTAACTGCCAAGCTGGATTTGGTATTAAGGGCAAAAAGTCTCGGTATACCGATAATTTGCGCTATGGGGGCCGGCAATAAGCTTGACCCTACCAAATTTGAAGTTGCCGACATTTTTAAAACTTCTATTGACCCATTGGCAAGAGTAATGCGGCAAGAGCTTAGAAAGCGGGGCGTTACTTCATTGAAGGTTGTCTATTCGAAGGAACAGCCGCTCAATCCTATTGAAAGCGAAGGTTCTAGCTGTGCGACAGGGTGTATCTGTCCGCCGGGCGCGACGCGAAAGTGTACTGCCCGCCGTAATATTCCCGGCAGTATTTCGTTTGTGCCGTCAGTGGCCGGACTGATAATTGCCGGTGAGGTTATTAAGGATATTGTCTTTAATCGGGTCTAATGGTATATTCAATAATAGCAAAAATTAGTATATAGGGAGAGCAAAATGAAAATTAACCTAACCAAAAAAGAGTATGAAACGCTGCTGGATGTATTGTATATAGCCGACTGGGTAACAAGAGCCCATGAAGAGCATGGCAGCCTGGTTGTCAGCAAATACAAGGAGTTAGAGCAAAAGTTGTTTTCGCTCGCCGGTGAATTTGGTCTTGACAAAACCGTAGAAAGAAATAAGGAAACCGGGAGCTACTATCTTACCAAGGCTCACTTAAGTAATAGCGATGTTACCGCTAAAATCGAGAACTTTGAAAATGCAACTTTTTGGGAAGAGTTACTAGAACGGCTGGCGCGCCGGGACTTTATCCGCCGCTACGGCGAGGAGGCAATATTGAAGATGCCTATCGAAGAACGTTTC
>JGI24707J26582_10000258_pt1 | contig 39875 bp, 37 predicted proteins | sample BioPla1DNA1_FD_26582 | JGI IMG/M metagenome (IMG submission 26582)
AAAAGACGTTTAAGTGCAAAATTTGCAAGGTTAAAGGTCATATAATAAAAAGAAAGGTCATAAAATTAAATAAGTTCCAAAAAATGCTTGTAATAATATGGGAATAGTGATAGTATCAACTTAGTGGAAAAATTCAGAAATCATGCATAAAATAAAGTTCTTAAGTTAAGCAATATATACAAGGCATAATTAATGTTTTATAGGATATATAAATGATTTTATAGAATAGGATGTGGCAATGTGCTTACTACTGATGCGGAAAGTATAAATTTAACACAGATTGAGACCTTGATAGATATCACAAAGCAGTTTTTAGATTTGACAGATGAACTTTTGCGTAAAGGTGATATTTCTAAAGAAGAATACGAAAAGTTAACACATACAAAAAAGCAGTTTTTGCAGGATGTGAATTCGGAATATAAATGAATATAATAATGGAAGAACTGGGACTAATAATGACTTATGACTTATCTATGGAAAGAGGATATAATGCGAGCAAAACAAATTAAAAGGATTCAGGAGCTAGTACCAATATTAGCTGAAGCTGCCCGTATATATGAACAAGAAGATAGGGAAATTATGCCTAACCATGAATATGATAAGCTTTATGATGAATTAAAATGGTTAGAAGAAGAAACTGGAGTAATACTTGCAAATAGTGTTACCCAGAAGGTTGGATATGAGGTGCTTAGTGACTTGCCTAAAGTTAGGCATAGCCAAAGCATACTATCCCTAGATAAGACTAAGGAAGTAAGTAGGTTAGAAAGTTTTTTGGATAATGATCAGGGATTATTATCCTGGAAATTAGATGGCATTACACTAGTTATTACCTATAATGAAGGCAGGCTTGTGCAAGCTATTACAAGGGGAAATGGAATAATTGGAGAGGATGTAACTTCCAATGCTAGAACCTTTGCTAACCTACCCCTAGGAATTAATTATAAAGGGCAGGTAACAATTCGTGGGGAGGCTATAATTACCTATTCGGAATTTGAAAGAATTAATAAAGAGCTTCCAGATGATGAAAAATACAAAAATCCAAGGAATCTATGTAGTGGTAGTGTAAGGCAACTTGATTCAAAGATTACAGCCCAAAGAAATATAAGGTTTTATGCCTTTACCCTAGTAGAAGGTGGTCTTGACACAGACTCTAAGGAAGAGCAGATAAAGTGGTTAGATGATCAAGGGTTTGAAGTTGTAGAATATAAGATGGTAAATGCCCATACAGTAGCAGATTCAGTGGAATGGTTTGCCAATAATATTACAAAGAGGGATTTTGCCTCTGATGGTTTGGTAGTAACGTTAGATAGCATATCTAAGTCAGATTCATTAGGAGCAACTGCCAAATTCCCACGCCATTCTATAGCTTTTAAGTGGGAAGATGAGATTAAGGAAACCAAGTTAATAAAGATAAAATGGAATACATCTAGGACAGGGGCTATTAATCCAATAGCAATATTTGAACCTGTAGAATTAGAAGGTACCACTGTTGCAAGGGCAAGTGTCCATAATGTTAGCATAGTCCAGAACTTAAAGTTAGGGGAAGGGGATACAATTCAGGTATACAAGGCTAATATGATTATTCCACAAATTGCAGATAACATAACAAAAAGTAATAATATAGAGATTCCCAAAGAGTGCCCAGTATGCACCGGGGAAACTAGAATAGAAGTTGTTAAGGATGCTAAGGTGCTGTATTGTAGTAATCCTAATTGCCAGGCAAAGAGAGCCAAGGCCTTTGTACATTTCGTAGGAAGAGATGCCATGGATATACAGGGCTTTTCGGAAGCTAGTATCGAGAAATTTATAGGCAATAACTTCATCAATGATTTTGTGGATTTATATTATCTAGACAATCATAAAGAAGAGATTATAAGTCTAGATGGCTTCGGGGAAAAGTCATATAATAATATTATAGATTCAGTAGAAGCATCTAGGAAAACCGATCTTGCAAACTTTCTATATGCACTGGGTATAGAAAGGGTTGGAATTAGCAATGCAAGACTAATTTGTAATCATTTTAATTATAATATAAATGACATAATGGACGCCAAAGAAGAGGATCTCGTGGCTATAGATGGAATAGGGCCTATTATAGCCCATAGTATATATTCTTATTTTAAGCTTGAAGATAATAGGGAGCTTGTAAATAGGCTAATGAAAGAAATAGAGTTTGATATACCTAATATTCAAGAGATAGAGGAATCTTCAATAGCAGGCAAAACCTTTGTTGTAACAGGCAAGGTTAGTATCTTTAAAAATAGAAGGGAATTAAGCCAGAGGATCGAGGAGTTAGGAGGAAAGGTAGTAGGGTCTGTAAGTGGCAATACAGACTACCTAATTAATAATGATGTTGACTCCACCTCAAGTAAGAACAGAAGGGCAAAAGAATTAGAAATTCCAATAATAAGTGAAGAAGAGTTTATGGATATGATATAAGCACAATATGTCGCCACCCCTAATATAATGAAATAAAAAGTATTTTAGAGGTGGTTGGATGTTAGAAGCTATACTGCTAATAATAGCCTTGTCCATAGATGCATTTGTAGCTAGCATTGCCTATGGTGCTAATAAGATTAAGATACCTTTTAGGTCTGCCATAACAATTAATCTCGTATGTACAGCTCTTCTTGGTATTTCACTTTTTTTTGGATCCATAGTAAGGGAATTAATACCAGGTAACCTGGTGGTCTTGGCTGGAATATTTATTTTATTAGGCTTGGGAATATATCAACTTTTCCAGGGTATTAGTAAAAGTATCATAGAAAAACACCTAAACAAAAATAGAACTATAAGATTTAAATTATATGATTTTAGATTTGTACTGGAAATCTATGTAGATACAACCAAGGCTGATTTTGATAGATCTAGTAGACTTAATACTAAGGAAGCATTTATGCTAGGAGTAGCCCTATCTTTAGACGGCTTAGCTGCAGGCTTTGCAAGTGCTTTAGGTAGCATTAATTATAGCCAGGTATTACTAGCATCACTTGTTTTTCATATGGCTGCTGTATGGCTAGGAGTATTAATAGGTGATAGGTTTGCACAAAAAGCAAAATTTAATATATCATGGCTAAGTGGTGTAATCTTAATATCACTAGCCCTAGTAAAACTAGTAAGAATATAAAAGTTCCCCTAATGACATTGTTGTTAGGGGAATTTTGAAGTAAAATAATAGGGACGGTTAACAAAAGAAGATAATAGGAGGATAAAAATGAGTAAAGAAGTAATTGAAACTAACAAGGCACCAGGAGCATTAGGCCCATATTCACAGGCAATTAAAATAAATGGGATGGTATATACATCAGGTCAGCTGGGAATTAACCCTGAAACAGGAGAAATGCCAGATGACTTAGAATCTCAAGCACATCAAGTTTTTAAGAACATAAAAGCCGTTTTAGAGGCTGCTGGGACAGATATGGATAAGGTAGTTAAGACCTTGGTATTTTTATCCGATATGGATGATTTTCTAGCAGTTAATAAAATTTATGAAGAGTATTTTACAGGGGATTACCCTGCCAGAAGTGCTGTGGAAGTAGCTAGGCTTCCAAAGGATGCAAAACTTGAAGTAGAAGTTATTGCAGTATGTGGTTAAAATGGGAAAGGTTTATTTAATAGGTGGTGGGCCAGGTGATGAAAGTCTTATTACTCTTAGGGCCATAGAAGTTCTAGAAAAATGTACAGCAGTAATGTACGATAGANTAGCAGGAGAAAAATATTTAAAATACCTAGATGAATCCTGCCAGATATATTACTGCGGGAAGGAACCTGGAGCCCACTATAAAAGTCAGGATGAAATTAATGAAATGCTAGTAAAACTAGCAAAAAAGGGGCACACTATTGCTAGGATCAAGGGAGGAGATCCCTATGTTTTTGGAAGGGGAGGAGAAGAGGCTCTTATACTAAGTGAGGAAGAGATACCCTTTGAAGTAATACCTGGAGTTACATCCGCTATTGCAGTTTTGAACTATGCCGGTATACCAATTACCCATAGAGGAATAGCCCAAAGCTTTCATGTTTTTACTGGGACAAGTGCTGATAAACTTAATACAAATTGGGAAAGTGTAGCCGGGCTTGAGGGGACTCTTGTATTTCTAATGGGTCTTAGAAATCTAGAAGATATAATAGAAAGATTAATAAAACATGGCAAGAATGAGGATACACCTTGCGCAGTTATTATGAAAGGTACTACCTCAAAGCAGAAAAAGGCAATTGGAAGGCTAAATACAATAGCTAATATTGTAAAGGAAAGGAACTTTACATCCCCTTGTATTATAGTGGTAGGACAAGTAGTAGAATTTAGTGATAGATTAAACTGGTATGAAGATAAGCCTTTATTTGGAAAGAATATATGCATAACAAGGACAAAAAAACAGTCAGGGGATTTAAGAAGGCAGCTTTTAGACCTTGGGGCAGAAGTTACCCAGATAAACTCCATAGAAATTAAGGCAGATTCTAAGAAACTTGATCCATATGTAAAAAAATTTGATAAATATGACTATATAGTTTTTACTTCTGTTAATAGTGTAGAGATATTCTTTAACTATTTAATAGAAAATAAAATAGATGTTAGGACCATAAAGGGAGAATTTGCAGCCATAGGGCCAGCTACCCTAAAGGCCATAAGTAGTTATGGAATTGTAACTACCATATTAGCCAGGCATTTTGTTGCAGAGGATTTATTTATAGAACTTAAGAATAAGGTTACTAAGGGTGATAAAATACTCTTGCCAACCTCTGCTATGGCAAGGAGCTACCTTAAGGATAACCTTGAAAAATGCGGAGCAATGGTTGATAGGGTAGATATTTATAGGCCAGAAATAGGCCAGGCTAGGGAAGACTTTGATAGTACTGATATAGTATTATTCACATCACCATCTACCTTTAATAATATGGTGGAAATTGTAGGCCTAGACAAAATAAAAGAGAAGACTCTACTAGCCATAGGCCCAATTACAGAAAAAGAGATAGTAAAGCATGGTATTAAACCCTATGTATGCCAGGAATATAGTACAAATGCAATGGTAAACAAACTAATAGATTTATCTAATAAAAAGGAGATTTAAATAACAATGAGGAATGAGTCTATATTTATAGAATCTAAGAAATATATACCAGGAGGAGTTAATAGCCCAGTTAGGGCCTTTAAGGATGTAGATATTTTACCACCAATTATAAAGAAGGCTAAGGGAGCTATAGTTACAGATGAAGAAGATAAGGATTATATAGATTTTGTTGGAGCCTGGGGTCCTATGATACTTGGCCATAACGATGACGATGTAGTAAAGGCTATTAAAGAAACAAGCGAAAATGCAATAGCCTTTGGCGCACCAACTAACCTTGAATTAGAACTTGCTAAACTTATATGTACTACTGTACCTAATGTAGATATGATTCGCATGGTAAATTCAGGGACTGAAGCTACAATGAGCGCAGTTAAACTAGCAAGGGGTTACACTGGCAAAGATAAAATTATTAAATTTGCTGGGTGTTATCATGGCCACTACGATGGTTTTTTAGTTGAGGCAGGATCAGGTGTTTTAACGGAAAATATTCCTGGTTCACCAGGTGTACCACAAGATAGCATAAAGAACACCCTAATTGCCCAGTTTAACGATATTGAAAGTGTTAAGGAGTTATTTGAAAACTATAAGGATGAAATAGCAGGAATTATAATAGAGCCAATAGCAGGAAATATGGGAGTTATTCCAGCAAGCCAGGAATTTATTAATAGCCTTAGGCAGCTTTGCGACAAGGAAGAAGCGCTGCTTATATTTGATGAAGTTATGACAGGGTTTAGGGTTGATTACAAGGGAGCACAAAACATATACAATATAAAACCAGATTTAATATCCTTTGCCAAAATAATGGGAGGAGGCTTACCATGTGGTGCGTTTGGTGGTAGGCGGGAGATAATGGAATACCTTTCACCAGTAGGGCCAGTATATCAGGCAGGCACAATGTCAGGGAATCCTATTGTAATGGCAGCAGGCCTTGCAACAGTTAGCAAGTTAAATGATAATCCAGGATACTATGAACATTTGGAAGAACTAGCATCTATGCTAGAAGATGGAGTTAAAGAAATTACCAAGGAAAAAAACATACCTGTAGTTATAAATCGTAGAGGTCCTATGATGACTATTTTCTTTAATGACCTACCAGAAGTTACAACCTTTAAGGATGTAAAAAAATCTGATACTAAAAGATATAGCAGGTTTTTTGCCCATATGATAAAAGGTGGAATTTATATATCACCATCCCAGTTTGAAGCCTTATTTATTAACATTACCCATACCAAGGATCATATAGAAAGATTTTTAGAACTGGTTAGTACATTTGAAGGGTAAGATAGTATGAAAAAAGCCATATTAGTAGTTAGTTTTGGGACCAGCCTTGCAGCAGCGGGTAAAAAGGCAATAGATCCTATAGAAGACAAGATTAGGCTGGCATTTCCAGCCTATGATGTTAGAAGGGCTTATAGCTCCCATATAATAATCAATAAGATTAAGGAAAGGGATAATATCCATATTGATAACCCAGTTGAGGCGCTAGAAAGATTAATAGATCAGGAATATAATCAGGTTATAGTCCAGCCCCTTCATATAATTCCAGGACTAGAGTACCAGTACCTTAGATCTGTGGTTAAAGAATTTAGCCATAAGAAGGCCTTTAGTAAAATTAGGCTAGCTAGGCCAGCCCTATATTATAAGGGTAAGAAAGATAGGCCAGATGATTATAAAATTTTTGTAGATGCAATGGAGGAAGATCTAAATAAAAAAGATAACTTTCTTCTAATGGCCCATGGGACAAGCCACCAAGCCAATGAGTGCTACTTACAACTTCAGCAAAGTTTTTATAAAGAAGGATATAAGAATGTATATATTGCTAGTCTAAAGGGATACCCAGATATATCCTTAATAAAAGAAAGGCTTATTAAGGACAATGTAGACCAGGTGATACTTAAGCCCCTTATGCTGGTTTCCGGACGGCATGTTTATAAGGATATGCTAGGGGATAATAAAGGCTCCTGGCAAAATATCCTAGAAGATGCAGGGATAAAAACGAGGGCAGATACAAAAAGCCTAGGAGAAATAAGGGCATTTCAGGACATATATATTGAACATATTAGGGAAGCAATAAGGAGAAGTGATTAAATGGGCAAGCTAATGATACAGGGAACAGGTTCATCAGTAGGAAAGAGTATAATAGTTGCAGCATTATGTAGAATCCTCAAGCAGGATGGATACTCAGTGTGTCCCTATAAATCACAAAATATGGGTCTTAATACTTACATAACTAAGGAAGGTAAGGAAATGAGCATGTCTCAGGTAGTACAGGCTTATGCAGCAGGCCTTGAACCAGACAGTTATATGAATCCCATCCTATTAAAACCCCTAGGAGATAAAAGGTGCCATGTTATTGTTAATGGTAAGTTGTATGCTGATACCACAGCCATGGGATATCATGATCTAAAATTAAAGTTTAGTCAAATGCTTAAGGAAGATTTTAATAAACTGGAGGAAAAGTTTGATGTAATTATTATGGAGGGTGCAGGTAGCCCTGCGGAGATTAATCTTAGGGACAGGGATATTGTAAATATGGGTATGGCAGAACTTGTAGATGCACCTGTAGTTTTGGTAGGTGATATTGATAAAGGGGGAGTGTTTGCTTCCCTAGCTGGTACTATGCTACTGCTTAAGGAAGAGGAAAAACCTAGGGTAAGGGCTACTATAATCAATAAATTTAGAGGGGATATTAAGCTTCTTGAGCCAGGCCTTACAATGATTGAAGATATAATCAAGATACCTAATGCTGGTGTATTACCATATTTTGATTTTGACCTTGAGGATGAAGATGGAATTAATAGGCTAGCAGATTTAGTAAGAGATAATATAGATATGGATGCAATATATAAAATTATATTTAACCAATAGAAGGGCATGGCATAATGATAGACATTTTAATAGCAGTAATATTAGATTTTATACTAGGGGACCCCTATGGCTTTCCCCACCCTGTTATTTATATAGGTAAATTTATTAGTTACTTAGAAGAAAAAGGGAGAAAGATATGCAAAACTTCAAAGGCACTTAAGTTGCTAGGTCTAGTGATTGTTATCCTAGTATGCCTAGTAAGTTTTGCGATACCATATTTAATCTTAAGACTTACTAAACCATACTTTTATATTAATCATATAATTAACATAGGCCTTCTATGGACAAGTTTAGCAGCCACAAGCCTTAGGAAAGAAGGACTTAAGGTGTATGATTCTCTTATAAAAGGTGATATTGAAGACAGCAGAATAAAGCTTTCTTATATTGTGGGAAGAGATACAGAAAGTTTAAACAGGGAAGAAATAATTAGGGCAGATATAGAAACAATTACAGAAAATACTGCAGATGGGGTTATTGCCCCACTTTTGTACGGAATGATAGGTGGGGCACCTTTAGCTATGCTATATAAGGGAATAAATACAATGGATTCCATGCTAGGTTATGTAAGCCCTCATTATAAGGACATTGGTTTTTTCCCGGCAAAAGTAGATGATCTTGCCAACCTAATACCTGCTAGGCTTACTGGGTTTTTATTTGTCCTAGTATCCCCGCTAGTAAAAGGAAATATTATAAGAAGTGCCAGGATTATGATAAGAGATCGTAAAAATCATAAAAGCCCCAACTGTGCATATCCAGAGGGTGCAGCAGCCGGGGCCTTAGGAATTCAGTTAGGNGGAGATAATAATTACTTTGGTCAAGTTATAAAGAAGCCTACTATAGGTGAACCAGTAAATAAGTTAGAAGAGAGTCATATTCAGCAAGCTGTAGTACTTATGTACAGCGCTGAAATTTTACTTATTATTGTATATATGCTCCTCCAAATCCGTTAACCTGAGGGTGTATTTGGTCCACAATTGAATTAGTTCTATAGTCTATTTTATTCCCGAACATTCTAAACTGTACTAACCCTTCATATTTTTGATTAGTTTGAGTGGAAGGGAATACACCAGATCTTAAACCACTAGTTGGGAAGTTACCAAAGTCCTGGAATACCAACCTTGAATCAACTAGGTCTTGGCTAGTAACTTCTAAATTAACCCATGCACTAATTATAAGATCATTTGCATTATTAACCCAAAAGGCTTCAGGCATAATAATCGCAGAACCAGTGGTAGTTATTTTGTTATCCACCACATAATCAACATAGGTATCAGCCCATTCCGCACCTGAAAAACCTGTTTTTTCAAAACTTTTATCACTAAAAACTTCATTTACATAGCTTTTAAATTCATCCTTATTTATAGTCCTATAATCAAGATTAAGAACCGTGTCAAAGTGCCTGTTTAAGACATCTACCACCTGGGCATGGTTATAACCACTATAGAAAAATTCCTTTGGTAAATGCATTAATCCCTTACTAGATGCAAGGGCTGTATGAGTCATATTAATATTTTCATAGGCCCAGTTAGGCACATCTTCAGCGATGTAGGGGAATATCACAGCATTCTTTGGTAAATTGCTAGTTTTTACCTTCCTGCCCCATGGATCATGGCTAAAGTTAGGTAACTCTGCCTTAGCTAGGTTAGGGCTGGTGATATAAGCAGTATTCTTTGCATTATCCCAGCTAACTGTGCAATTTAGTGCTTCGCCTACAAACCTAATAGGTAGCATAGTGGACCCCTTGTCAATAGTGGGAGCCACTGCTAGGGTTTGTGCTTGTCCATTAACCTTAACATTAGGATCTCCAATAGTCATTTCAATACTTGATCCAGTAGTATAAATCCTAATCTGTTCAGTATCTGGATTCCAATCTAATTCAGCACCTAGTGTCTCAGATATTACCCTAATAGGTACCAATGTTGTCCCCTTATCCAATAAAGGTTTAGCGCCCCCTGTAACAGGCACATGGTTAATTACTAGATATGGGCCCGCGCTAGCATAGATAGGCTTAGTACTAATGAACATAATACTTATAGCTAAGGCTAGCATCAAAGTAAAATTCTTTTTAATTGATTTCATAAACCTTCTCCTTTACTTAATTTATAATTATGGAAATTATACCATAAAGTTAAGGGCATGGCTATTGTCGAATATAATAAAATTTTAGATGGCGTATTTAGAAGAGGTGATTAGATGGAACATGGTGGAGATATTTATACAGAAGGAATACTTAAGGGAAGAAAATTAATAGATTTTAGTTCTAATATTAATCCTTTAGGCGTGCCGGAAAGTTTTACGGCCAATATAGGAGAAGGGCTGGCAGGATTAGATGTCTACCCAGATATTAAATACAGGGAATCAAAACAATATATTTGCAATTATATAAATAAAAGCTGGGCTATAAACTGCAAGGAAGAAGACCTTGTTCTTGGTAATGGGGCCGGAGAAAATATAGACATTGCTATAAGGAGCTTAGAAAGTATAACTATAGTAAGCCCAGCATTTATAGAATATGAAGATAGGGCCCAAAAAAATGGAAGTAAGATTGCGTATAGCATGTTAAATAAGGATATGGAGGTAGACTATAAAGATTTACTTGAAAAAGTTAAGGCTACCCAGGGCCTAATAATAGCTAATCCTAATAACCCAAATGGGGGGCTTATTGATAGAGAAAAATTTAAGCCTATACTTAAGCACTGCCAAAAATATAATAAGAAGGTTATTATAGATGAGGCCTTTATTGAATTTACAGGCAATAAGGATGATAGCTTAATAGACTTAGTAAATAGCTATTCCTGTATATGTATTATAAGAGCTTTAACGAAATTTTACGGGATACCGGGAATTAGATTAGGATACAGTATTTGCAAGGACAAAGATTACAATGGCCGAATGAGAGATAAGCAAATACCCTGGAATGTAAATTCATTTGCCCAGTTAGCCTTAAAGTATGTGCTAGAGGATGAGGAGTACATAAGGGTCACAAAGAAGTGGTTAGAGGAGGAAAGGCCAGCTTTTATAAAGGAAATAGGAAGCTTAAAGATGGTAGACAGGGTATACCCTAGCAAGGCTAATTTTATCCTAGTAAGGTTAAATAAAATTAGTGGTGAGAAGTTATACCAGGACCTAATTAAAGAAAATATCCTAATTAGAAGGTGTAATAATTACAATGGCCTAGGTGATGAGTATGTTAGGCTTGCCATTAAGGCAAGAGAAGATAATGAGATCCTAATAGAAAAACTGGAAAGATATGATATACTAGATATATGATTAAAATATAAATAAAGACTAGAAAGGGAACAAATGTGGATAGAAAGATTGTATTTTTTGACTTAGATGGTACAGTTTTAGATGATTATAAGAAAATCCCAAAGTCAACTAAGGAAGCTATTTTTAGGCTACAAGAAAATGGCATCTACACTGCAATAGCTACTGGCAGGGGGCCTAGTGATATGGAGTGGGCGGCTAGGGAGTTAAACATTAATTCATATGTGGCCATAAATGGTTCTTATGCTATATTTGAAGGGAAGGAGATCTTCCTACAAGCCTTGGATCAGGATGAAGTCCTTAATTTAGTAGATACAGTAAGAAAATATGAGCACTCTGCAGCATTTATGACCCATAATGATATATGGGTGCTAGATGAAAATCACCCATCTATTACTAGTTGTACAAGGGCTCTTGATTTAGATTATCCTAAGGTTGAAAAAAATCTACATCTTGATAGGCCTATAAATCAAATTGTGATTTATAGTGAGGAAGAATATGACAATTTCTATAAGGAAGCACATCCTAACCTGGAATTTATAAGATTCCATGAACTGGGGATGGATGCAACGGATAGGAGATTATCTAAGGCAGTAGGTATAAGGAAGATGCTTGAAGTAGGTGGCTTTAAGATAGAAAACTCCTATGCCTTTGGAGATGCGCTAAATGATATGGAGATGATATCCTATGTTGGATGTGGTGTAGCCATGGGTAATGCCATAGATGGATTAAAAGAAGTTGCAGATTATATTACCACATCAAACATGGATGATGGTATATGGAAAGCCTGTGAAAAACTAGGATTATTTAAATAATAAGGAGGCATATAATTATGGAAAACTTTGTATACCAAAACACTACAAAAATAATATTCGGAAAAGACACAGAATCCCTTGTAGGCAAAGAGATGTCAGGTCTTGGTAATAAGGTGCTACTCCATTATGGAGGGGGAAGTATAAAAAGAAGTGGATTATACGATACTGTAATAAAGGCCCTTAAGGAAGCAGATATTGAAGTTGTGGAACTTGGAGGAGTTATGCCTAACCCAAGATTAAGCCTAGTAAGAGAAGGTATTAAACTATGTAAAGATGAGAAGATAGATTCTGTATTAGCTGTAGGCGGTGGCAGTGTAATAGATTCAGCCAAAGCTATTTCAGCAGGAGTCTTATATGAAGGAGATGTATGGGACTTCTTTACGGGAAAGGCGCAGATAGAAGAAGCTCTACCAGTGGGAGTTGTCCTAACTATTCCGGCAGCAGGAAGTGAATCTAGCACAGGTACAGTTGTAACTAACGAAGATGGCGGCTATAAGAAATCAGCAGGCGCAGATATCTTAAGGCCTAAGTTTGCAATTATGAACCCTGTCCTTACCTATACCCTGCCACCATATCAAACATCATGTGGACTATCAGATATGTTTGCCCATGTCTTAGAGCGTTACTTTACAAACGTTCCCAATGTAGAACTTACAGATAGAATGTGCGAAGCCGTTATGAAAACTATTATAGACAACGCTCCTAAGGTCTTGAATGATCCTAATGGATATGATGCTAGGGCAGAGATTATGTGGGCAGGAACACTAGCGCATAACAATCTTTTGGATACTGGCAGGATTGGGGATTGGGCAAGCCACGGTATCCAGCATGAACTTGGGGGTATATATGACATTGCACATGGGGCAGGACTTGCCATAGTTTTTCCAGCCTGGATGAAATATGTATATAAGCATGATATTCCAAGATTCGTTCAATATGCTAACAGGGTATGGAATGTAGACATTAACCCATTTAATATGGAAGAGACTGCACTAGAGGGTATAAGACGTACAGAAGAGTTTTTTAAATCTATAAATATGCCTGTAAGATTAAATGATGCCAATATTCCTTTAGATAGGATTGAAGAAATGGCCAAAAAAGGCGCCGAAAACGGGCCTATAGGTCAGTTTTTACCACTAGATGAGGAAGATATTATAGCAATACTAGAAATAGCAGGGGATAAATCCCTAGAAGAAGGAGAGTAATATGGGACTTAATAAGAAAGACGTTTTAAAATTAGCTGGGTTAGCCCACTTAAGCCTTACAGAAAGTGAGGCAGAAGAATTTGCTAAAGACCTAGATAAGATGGTTAGCTTTGCAGAAGAACTGCAAGGCCTAGATACAAGTAGTATAGACCTTGAAGATAGGGATACTAATGTATACAATGTGTTAAGAAAAGATGAAGTTAAACCATCTATGGCAAAAGAAGAACTTCTTGCAAATGCGCCAGAGCAAAAAGAAGGCTGCTTCTTTGTACCACAAATAGTAGAGTAAACAGGAGGAAAGTTATGCACTTATTTACAAAAACAGCAGATGAGCTTGCTACTATGCTTAGAAACAAAGAAGTTACAAGCGTAGAATTAATAGAAGCTTATTTTGAAAGAATAGAAGCAGTTGATGATAAGGTTAAGGCTTATATTAGTCTTGATAAAGAAGGGGCCCTTGAGAAGGCTGAAGAGATAGATGCTAAACTAGAAAAAGGTGAAGAACTTTCTAGGTTAGCAGGTATACCAATAGGTATTAAAGACAATATTTGCACAAAGGGTTTAAAAACAACATGTGCATCCCGTATGTTAGAAGATTTTATCCCACCTTATAGTGCAACTGTAGTAGAAAAACTAGAAGATGCAGGAGCCATTATAATTGGTAAGCTAAATATGGATGAATTTGCCATGGGGGGAAGTACCGAAAATTCATATTTCTTCCCAAGCCATAATCCATGGGACCTAGAAAGGGGACCGGGGGGAAGCTCTGGGGGAAGTGCAGCAGCAGTTGCAGCAGGGGAATCAGTTTTTTCTATTGGCACAGATACGGGAGGCTCTATTAGGCAACCAGCATCAAGTTGTAACCTAGTTGGGCTTAAACCGAGCAAGGGGCTAGTTTCTAACTATGGGGTAGTATCCTATGCCTCATCTTTTGACCAAACATCTCCCATTACCAAAGATGTAAAAGATATGGCCTTAGTGCTAAATGCAATAACAGGTCATGATCCTAAGGATTCTACATCTATTAATATGGAATATCCTGATTATACAAAGGCGCTTACCGAGGACGTTAAGGGTCTTCGCATAGCCTTGCCTAAAGAGTATTTTGGGGAAGGTTTTAACCAGGAAGTAAAAGAGGCAGTATTAGCCTCTACCAAAAAACTAGAAGATATGGGAGCAGTTGTGGAAGAGATATCTATGCCCCTTATTAAACATTCCTTGCCAGCCTATTATATTATAGCCTGCGCTGAGGCATCATCTAATTTGGCTAGACTAGATGGGGTTGCTTATGGCCACCGTGCTAAAGACTATACAGATGTAGAAAGCCTATATAGTAACTCAAGAGGAGAAGGATTTGGAGCAGAAGTAAAGCGCCGTATTATCTTAGGTACTTTTGTACTAAGCGCAGCTAATTATGATAGTTACTATAAAAAAGCTCTTGAAACAGCCAAGCTTATTAAGGAAGAACATAATAAGGTCTTAGAAGACTATGATGTTATTATAGCACCTACAATGCCAACAACAGCCCTTAAGATAGGACAAAAACAGGAAGACCCAGTCAAAGACTACTTAAATGATATATGCACAATTAATGCTAATATTGCAGGAGTGCCGGCTATGTCACTTCCATGTGGCTTTGATAAGGACGGGCTTCCAATAGGTATGCAGTTAATTGCAGGAGAATTTAAAGAAGAAACAATACTAAGGGTAGCCTATACATTAGAACAAGCTACAGATTTTAAAGATCAAAGACCAAAACTATAATATAGAAGGTGAAAAGATGAGTATATATTCAAATTATGAAACGGTTATTGGGATAGAAGTACACACTGAGCTATCTACCAATACAAAGGCATTTTGCAGTTGCACAACTAAATTTGGCGGAGAAGAAAATACCCACTGCTGCCCAGTTTGTGTGGGCATGCCAGGTGCCATGCCAGTATTAAATGAAAAAGTAGTGGAATATGGAGTTAGGGCAGGGCTTGCAACTAATTGTTCCATTAATAAATATAGCTACCAAGATAGAAAGAATTATTTTTATCCAGACCTTGCTAAAGGCTATCAAGTTACTCAGGATAAATTACCACTTTGCTATGATGGGCATATTGATATAGAAGTAGAAGATAAGATAAAGAGAATAGGGATTACAAGGATACACCTTGAAGAAGATACAGGTAAGCTAACCCATGACCAGGATGGCTCACTTATTGACTATAACCGCTGCGGTGTTCCCCTTATTGAAACAGTATCAGAACCAGATATTAATTCAGCTCAAGAAGCAAGGGCTTACCTTGAGACCTTAAGAAATATATTTATATATATAGGAGTATCAGACTGCAAAATGAATGAGGGCTCCTTTAGGACAGATGTTAACATTTCAGTCCGTAAAAAAGGGGACAAAGAACTTGGAACAAGAACAGAAATGAAAAACCTAAACTCATTTAGTAATGTAGTAAAATCCATTGAAGCTGAAACAAAAAGGCAAATTGATCTTATAGAAGCTGGTGGTGAAGTTATTCAGGAAACAAGAAGGTGGGACGAAGCTTCCCAGACTACAGTATCTATGAGAACTAAGGGGGAGGCTGCAGACTATCGCTATTTTAGGGATGAGGACCTTAGGCCTGTAATATTAGAAGATCAATATATAGAAAACATAGGCAAGAGCTTGCCAGAACTTGCAAATGCTAAAAAAGCAAGGTACATGGAAGAATATGATCTAAATGATTATGATGCAGGGCAACTAGTAGAATCGCAAAAAATTGCTAAATTCTTTGAGGATGCAGTAGAAACTTGCAATAATCCTAAAGAAGTTGCTAACTGGATTATGAGGGAAATCTTCCGGCTATTAGACGAAACNGAAAAAGAAGAAGCTGCTATACCATTTGAAGCAAGGCTACTAGGTGAAATGATTAAGCTTATTGATGCAGGAACCATAAGTAACAATATTGCTAAGCAGGTTTTTGAAGAGATGTGGAAAACAGGTAAGAACCCAGAGGCAATAGTTGAAGAGAAAGGTTTAAAACAAATAAATGATGATGATGCCCTAATAGAAATGGCCAAAGAGGTATTAGATAGTAATGAACAATCAGTAAAAGACTACCTAGGTGGCAACAAAAGGGCTCTTAAAGCCTTAATGGGGCAAATGATGAAGAAGACTAGGGGCAAGGCAAATCCACAAAAGGTAAATGAAATATTAGTAAATATGCTAAAGGAAATGGAATAGATGTCAAAGTACTTAGATCCCCTAGTTAAAATGTTAATAATCTTAACTGCATTCTTAAGCCTAATGCGGGTCAGATATATATGGCAAATAAGCAAACTAAGGAATGAGGAAAACAAGCTTATTATTAGGGATAGGGAAGGTGACTCAGCAATTATTATTATATTTTTGCTAGTAATAAATAGCTCTATATTTGATAAATTCAAATATTCATATCAGCCAATATTAAGGCATCTTCATGCAATTATAATAGTGATGTTCCTAATATATTCTATAATGCAGTTTACACAAATCCTAATCCTTGTTGACAGGAAGCTATATACACCCCAAGATGTTGTAGATATAGGTGAAATTAAGAAATGCAAAATAAAAAAACACTTAATTAGCTATAGGATAAGCCTACATTATACAAAGGGAAAGAAGGATAAAAAATTATCCCTTATTACAAGTAATAAGAAAAGGCAGCTACTGGAAGAAGTTTTTGAAGAGTTAAATGTTAACATTGTGTAACAATTGGGTAACATTTATATAACGCAAATAAGCATAAAAAAAGAAAATAAAAGATAAAAACATATAAATAAGCAGTATATCTAGCAGCATGACTAAATAATAGCTTCATTAAAGCTATTTAGTTGTGCTGTATTTTTATGTTTGAGTATAAATATATCATTTTATGGTGTTTTTAGTCTTTGTGCTCCTAGACAAAATCTGATATACTAAGGTTGAAATTATTACAGAAATTAATATAGGAGGAAGTGAAATGAAGAAATTTATCAAAAAAGCTTTAGTTTTAACATGTATCCTATCCTTACAAATGATAAAACCAGCTACAACTTTACATGCTAGTCCAAGAACACTTACATATGATGGAAAGCAGCATATATATGATAAACCACCAATAACACTTGAAGTAAATAATAAAAAGATAGATATGGAAATGCCACCAGTACAAATAGGAGGCAGAACTTTAGTGCCAACCAGGGGAGTTTTCGAACCAATGGGGGCATTAGTTGAATGGAAAGAAGTAGAGAAAAAGGCATATGTTAACTTTGAAAACAAATTAATTGTGCTAGAGGTAAATAGTGAAAATGCATGGGTAGAGGGGAAAATGGAAAAATTAGATGCTCCCCCTAAAATAATTAATAATACCCTAATGTTACCTATTAGATTTATAGGAGAAACCTTAGATTTTGTAGTAGATTGGAATGATGATAGTAGGCATATTAAAATTAATCAGCCTACAACAACTTCACCAATCCAGCCAGAGGAAAATCCAGAAGACAAGCCAGTAGCCCCTAAACATATTACAGAGGCTAGGGAAGTTAAAGTAAGAAATGAAAACGATGGAACATCAATATATACTATATATTTAAAGGAACCCTTAAAGTCATACACTCATTTTACACAAACAGGTAAAGTGGTTGTTGATATTAATAATACTAAAAATTCATTACAGTCTAACTTTACACTAGGTGACAACCCCTATGTAGAGAGAGTTAGGACAAGCCAGTTTACTCCCGAAACTACAAGGGTGGTATTTGACCTTAAGAGAGAAGGTAAGGTCAAGGTAGATCTTTCACCTAGTAAAAAAGAAATAAATGTAAGTATAAAAGGAGATAGGCCAGCTCCACCTGTAAACCCTGAAAATGTGGGTGGGGATAACTTAAGATATACAAATAGCCCAAGAGAGGCTCTAGTGCTTAAAAAAGCACCAGGAATGACAACTAATAATATAAAGATTAATAATGACTATAGAAACCTAAAAACAACTATAACCTTGCCAGGTAACCATAGTAATCTTTATAAAAATCAGACTCTAAATATTGCTAGTAGCACTATAGATAGAATAGTTGTAGCCACAAGTGGAGGAAATACCCAAATTACTATTTTTGAGAAGAAAATTAGGGCATATGAAATAGTAAATGATGGGGATGATATCAAAATATTATTTATGCAACCAAGAGAAAGATACGATAAAATTGTAGTATTAGACTTTGGCCATGGTGGAAGTGATCCGGGAGCATCAGCCAATGGACTAGTAGAGAAAAACCTTAACTTTGAGCAGGGTATGCATGCATATAGATTACTAGAAAATGACCCTAATATTAAAGTTTATATAACAAGGGATAATGATACTTATCCTTCCAATCCAAGTAGGGCAAAGCTTGCTAATGACATAGGAGCGGATCTTTTTATAAGTTTCCATAATAATTCAGTTACCGGCATTCCAACGGCCAATGGGACAGAAGTACTTTATTCCACCAAAGACCCGAAAAGCAAGCAGGCGGCAGAGATAATTCAAAGAAATATGGTTAAAAATTTAGGTACTAATAATAGGGGAACAAAACCAAGACCAGGCCTTATCGTTCTTAATCAAACAAATATGCCAGCAGTTCTTATTGAAACGGGATTTATGACCAACTCAGGGGATGCAGCTAAGCTTAAGTCAGCAGAGTTCAATAGAAAAGTAGGGCAGACAGTATATGACTCAACAGTAGAGATATTTAATACAATATCTTTTAGGTAAAGTATAAGAAAAACACACTTATTTTAAAATAGGTGTGTTTTTGCTTGTATAAACATATGATTTAGGTGTAAAATAGAGGAAGAATAAATTATAAAATAGTAGGGATAATAATGAAAACAATTATTTTTGCAACAAAGAACAAAGATAAAGTAAAAGAAATAAGAGAAATAATGTCCAATATAAATGTTAATATTATAACAATGGAAGAAGCAGGTATTGATATTGATGTTATTGAAGATGGGCAAACATTTGAAGAAAATGCTAGAAAGAAGGCTGAGGAGATAATGAAAGAGTCTGGTCATATAGTAATGGCCGATGATTCTGGACTTGAAATAGATTGCTTTGATAAGGCGCCAGGTGTATACTCAGCTAGATACCTAGGAGAGAATACTCCATATGAAGAAAAAAATGCAATTATTTTGGATAAGATGAAGGATATAGAAGACAATAAGAGAAGCGCCCGTTTTGTATGCGCTATAGCTACAGCCTTCCCAGATGGCCGGGCAACTATAATTACCAGGGATACCATGGAAGGCAAGATAGGTAGAAAGGCCGTAGGAAGTGGAGGCTTTGGCTATGACCCTATTTTCTACCCACAGGGATATCAAACCTCATCGGCAGATATATCAGCCAAGGAAAAGAATGCCATTAGCCATAGAGGAAAGGCTCTGAGGGCAATGGAGAAACAAATTAGAAAGGTATTGGAGAAATAAACAATGAAAGTATTAGTAATAAGTGATAGCCATAAGGACTTGTCTTATGCANGCCTTGCCATTAGGCACACAATGAAAGAGGGCTTGGATNTTGTAATACACTGTGGTGATCATATAGAAGATGCNAGAAGGCTAGAAAGACAATTCCCAAAGCTAAAATTTTATTATGTGCCAGGTAACTGTGATGGGTGGTTTTTTAAAGAAAAAGATAGAACAAAGGTAGTGGAGATAGAAGACAAAAAAGTACTAATAACTCACGGAGATCATCATAATATAAAAAATAATTACCAAGAATTATTTAAAGATATGAAAAATAAAAAAGCTCATATAGGAGTATGCGGGCATACTCATATTGCCCATAAAGAAATTGATAAGACCAGAGGGCTACTTGCTGTAAACCCTGGTAGCATAAGCCTTCCAAGGGACTCAGTCTATCCATCCTATGCAGTTTTAAGGATAAAAAGGGATCAGGAAACCCAGGTAAAACACATGATAATAATCGAGAAAACTCCTAGGGAAATCCCACTTTTATAAAAAAAATAAAAGAATTTCAAAAAAGATGTTGACTATTGGGTTTAGATTATGTATAATACAACTTGTTGGTCGTTACAAAAGCTTTAAAAAATAAAATAAAGCTTAAACGTTGGGTAGTCGCCAAGTGGTAAGGCACAGGACTTTGACTCCTGCATGCATAGGTTCGAATCCTCTCTACCCAGTTAGAAGGTATCACCTAACTACCTTCCAAAACAAATAAATATAAAATGAATCACTAGCTCAGTAGGTAGAGCACTGGACTTTTAATCCAGTTGTCCCGGGTTCGAGCCCCGGGTGGTTCATATGCGGGTATGGCGGAATTGGCAGACGCGCTAGACTTAGGATCTAGTGCCCTTGGGCATGTGGGTTCGACCCCCTCTACCCGCATTAATTTGCAATTTTATTGTAAATATAATATAATAAGCAATGCAAATAATAAATAAGTATTTGCGGGTGTAGTTCAATGGTAGAACGGCAGCCTTCCAAGCTGCATACGTGGGTTCGATTCCCATCACCCGCTTGTAATATAAATATAATATGAATATGTGCCAGTAGCTCAGCTGGATAGAGCAACGCCCTTCTAAGGCGTAGGTCCGGGGTTCGAATCCCTGTTGGCACGTTTTAATATGGTGGGAGTAGCTTAGCTGGTTAAAGCGTCGGATTGTGGCTCCGAAGACCGGGGGTTCGAATCCCCTCTTTCACCTTTAATATTGGGTAGTCGCCAAGTGGTAAGGCACAGGACTTTGACTCCTGCATGCATAGGTTCGAATCCTCTCTACCCAGTAATATAAAAAGGTTAGCAAGATAACTTGCTAACCTTTTTTGTTATGGATAAGCCAAATGCCTATAAATAAGTCCCCTAAAATACCTTGCAAGCAAAGCTTGTTCCTTACCTTGGCAATCCATAAACCGCCAAATGATTATTCTTATACCTGCTATCATGGGTAACATCTTTTCCGAACCAGTCGGGGGCAATGAACTTTTCAGCATCCCTTGTAGAATCAAATTCTACCTCTACTGTATAAAGGCCCTGTAGCTCCTCATAGTAAATATCTAGCTCAGCGGTATGTTTGGAATCTAATGGAATGAAGTACCTGGTTTTTGAAACATAGGTATCATTAACCTTTTCCCATAGATCTTCAAATTGCTCAGGAGTTAAATCCAGCTCAAACTCTTCCCTTACTAGATGTCCCTTAGATTTAACAGATAATGTATATAAATCATCCATTTTACGAATCCTAATAACAGGATCTGTTGAAATATATCCTTGTTTAACCAATTTACCCTTGTGATTATCTAAATTTGGCAGTGAATTTACCAAAAACTTACGTTCGATTTCCATTTCTATACCTCCAATTGTAATATAAATAATTAAAAAAGCTTTTATATCTATCATTTTATACAATTAAGGATATGATGTTAGGGAATAAAAATCAAGCCTAAAGCAAGAAAAAGGCAAGAAATATGGTAAAGACCCTATTTTTAACTATAATTACCAAAGTTTTATAGGCCTATATATCACTAATGACTTGAACTTTAAATTTATTAATGGTATACTTTTTGTAAAATAATTTTAGACATATTAAGACAACATGTTACACTAGCATACAGATGTTGTCGACAGGAGGAGAAAACGATGAGGAAAAAACTAATCACTGTTGCCGGATTGGCATTAGCAGTGGCATTAATGACCACAGCATGTTTTGCTGGTGGTAGTGGGGGAGACGGTAAAATACTTCATACAAACAACTCTAGTGAGCCAGGATCATTAGACCCAGCACTAGCACAAGGTACACATGAGTCTTGGGTAATTGACCATACATTCGAAGGTCTTATGAAAAAAGACCAAGATGGTAACCTAATAGGTGGGATGGCAAAGGACTATACTGTATCAGATGATAACCTAACTTATACATTTGAGCTACGTGATGATGTTAAGTGGTCTAACGGAGATCCAGTTACAGCACATGACTTTGAATTCTCATGGAAACGTGTACTAGATGTGGATTTAGGTTCAACATATGCTTACCAACTATACTACCTAAAAAATGCTGAAGCTTATAATACAGGCGAAGCTGATGTAGATGATGTTGGTGTTAAAGCGTTAGATGATACTACACTTGAAGTAGTACTTGAAGAACCAGCTGCATACTTTATAGAACTTACAGCATTCTATACACTATTCCCAGTTAATAAGAAAGTAGTAGAGGATAATCCAGACTGGGCTAAGCAACCAGAAACATTTGTTTCTAATGGTGCTTTTAAGTTAACAGAATGGAATCACAAAGCGAACATCCTAGTAGAGAAAAACGAAAACTACTACAATGCAAAAGAAGTAAAATTAGATGGTATCGATTTTGCAATAATCGAAAACGAAGATACAGCATGGCAAAAATACCAAGCTGATGAATTCGATTTCCTATATCCATTACCACAAACAATAGTAGCAGACTTACAAGAAAAGAATGATCCAGAACTTGTAATTGGTGAAGAGTTAGCGACATACTACTATAACTTTAATACAGAATTAGTACCATTCAATAATGCTAAAGTAAGAAAAGCGCTTACTATGGCTATTGATCGTGAAACTATAACTAGTAAAGTATCCCAAGGTGGGGAAACGCCAGCTTATGGTATTGTACCTCCAGGTATTCCAAATGAAGATGGTGAGGATTTCCAAGGGGCGCAAGGAGCTTACTTTGAAGAAGACATCGAGGCAGCTAATGCTTTACTTGAAGAAGGACTTGAAGAAGAAGGTATGACTAAGGAAGACTTTAAAGCAACAATTCTTTACAATACTATGGAATCTCACAAGAAAATTGCCCAAGTTATACAAGAAATGTGGAGAAATAACCTAGGTGTTGATGTTGAACTTGAAAACGTTGAATTCCAAGTTAAACTTGATAGAGAAAAAGCAGGAGACTATGAGATTTCAAGAGCAGGATGGGTTGGTGACTATGTAGATCCAATGACCTTTATAGACCTGTTTGTAACAGATGGTCCTTACAATGACTCTGGGTTTAGCGATGCTAAATATGATGAGCTTGTAAATATTGCAAAAACGAATGTAGATCCTAAGGTAAGATTCGATGCAATGCGTGAAGCTGAAGAATTATTTATGGATAACTTACCTGTAATGCCAGTTTACTTCTACACTAAACCATATGCACAAAAATCACACTTAACAAATGTGCATAAAGTTGTTAACCGTGATCCATCATTCATTTATGCAGATATAGACTAATAAGATAAAGCAAAATTTAGGGTTGAGATGCAGAAAATCGACGCGCTGATAACGCGCCGATTTTCTTTATGTTATAAATAAAATTAGGAGGGTAAAGATGTTTAAGTATATAGTAAAACGTATAGGGATGGCAATAATTACCCTGTGGGCAATCATTACTATTACATTCATATTAATGAATGCTGTTCCAGGGGACCCTATAAGAACTGAGAGTAAAATGCCTCCAGAAGTATATGAAAACTTAAAAGAAAAATATGGACTTAATAAGCCATATCATGAGCAGTACCTAATATATCTAGGAAATATTGCCCGTGGAGACTTTGGGGAATCTATGAAGAGTAATACTCAAACAGTAAACCAAATGATAGGTAGTGGCTTTCCAGTTTCAGCATACTTAGGATTCCAGGCTTTATTAGTAGCTTTATGTTTTGGCCCAGTACTTGGAGTAATAGCATCACTTAATCAAAATAAGTGGCCCGATTACTTTAGTATGGTTATAGCCATAATTGGAATATCGGTTCCTAGTTTTGTATTAGGTACAGTGCTTATACAATTCGTAGCTGCTAAAAGTGGAGGATTACTACCTGTTGCAGGTTGGAGAAGTTTTAGGCATACAATATTGCCAACAATAGCGCTGGCTATGTCGCCACTTGCATTTATTGCAAGATTAATGAGGTCTAGTATGTTAGAGGTACTTAACCAAGATTATATTAAAACGGCTAAATCTAAAGGTTTATCAAGAGGAGTTGTAATTGTTAAGCATGCTATTAGAAATGCTATATTACCTATAATTTCAGTTTTAGGAACTATTACAACAAACTTAGTAGTAGGAAGTTTCGTAGTAGAGAAAATATTTGCAATACCAGGACTTGGCATGTATTTTGTTTCATCTATTACAAGTAGGGACTACCCTATAATTATGGGTACGACAGTGTTTTATGCACTAGTATTAATTGTAATGCTTTTAATAGTAGATATTGCTTATGTACTTATTGATCCACGTATTAACATTATGAAGGAGGAAGGATGATGAAAGTAGAATACTCGCCAGAGTTATTTATGCCATCAGAAAAAGGAGATAAAGATTCAGAAAAAATTCATCGTCCTAGTATTAAATACTGGTCCGATGTATGGAGAAGACTAAAAGAGAACAAACTAGCAATGTTTGGTCTTGTTATTATTGTAGCCCTTGTCTTTATGGCTATAATTGGAACCCACCTTAGTGGATTCAAATACTATGAACAAAATTTATCTAACACAAACCAAAGTCCAAATAGTGTACACTGGTTTGGGACAGATGATCTTGGTAGGGATATGTTCACAAGGATTTGGTATGGAGCAAGATACTCCTTACTAATTGGTGTAGCAGCAGCCTTAATCGACTTTACTTGTGGAGTTTTATATGGCGGTATCGCAGGTATGGCTAGCAATAAAGTTGACTCTTGGATGATGCGTATTGCAGAGGTTATCTATAGTATTCCATATATGCTAATAGTTATTATGATGATGGTTGTATTTACTGAGGCAGATAGCCTTTTAGTTATGATTTTGGCCCTAGGTCTTACGGGCTGGGTACCTATGGCTATCTTAGTAAGGGGACAAGTATTACAATTAAGGGAAAATGAATATGTTACAGCTGCCAACTCTTTGGGAGCATCCAAGTGGTGGATACTTCGTAAACATATAATCCCTAATGCAATGGGACCTATACTAGTTAATGTTACTTTATTAGTGCCAACTGCTATATTTGCAGAAGCTACACTAAGCTTTATTGGTTTAGGTATAGAAGCACCTAAGTCTAGTTGGGGAACTATGGCAAGTGACGGTTTAGCAGGCCTTGCAATAGGGCACGGTTACCAGCTATTTATACCAGCTATATTTATATCATTAACCATGTTTGCATTTAATGTATTAGGTGACGGTTTAAGGGATGCCTTAGATCCAAGATTACGTAAGTAGGAGGTGGGAAAATGGATAATTTATTAGAAATAAAAGACTTACAAATATCATTTCAAACATTTTTTGGTGAAGTAGAAGCAGTTAGAGGTGTAAGTTTTAATGTTGGCAAGAAAGAAACAGTAGCAGTAGTTGGAGAATCTGGATGTGGTAAGAGTGTAACAGCTAATGCTATAATGCAACTTTTACAAGTCCCACCTGCATATTATAAGGGTGGAGAGATTATTTTTGAGGGTGAAAACCTTCTAGATAAAAGTGAAAAAGAAATGCAGGAAATTAGGGGAAAAGAAATAGCTATGGTATTTCAAGACCCAATGACATCATTAAATCCTACTATGCGTGTTGGCCCTCAAATAGTTGAAGGCTACAGGAAGCATGTAAAGATGACTAAAGCGGAAGCGGAGCAAAAAGCTATTGAAATGTTGGAGATTGTATCGGTGCCACAAGCGGAAGAACGTGTAAAACAATATCCTCATGAGTTTTCAGGGGGGATGAGGCAAAGGGTTATGATAGCCTTAGCTATGGTATCAAACCCTAAGTTACTTATTGCAGACGAGCCTACTACGGCCCTTGACGTTACAGTTCAAGCACAAATATTAGATCTTATGAAAGAATTACAAGATAAGCATGATATGTCAATAATGTTGATTACTCACGACCTTGGTGTCGTTGCAGATACAAGTGATAGGATAGTTGTTATGTATGCTGGACAAATTGTTGAAACAGGGACGACAGATGAAATTTTCAATAATCCTAAGCATCCATACACCAAAAGATTACTAGAATCAGTTCCAAGGCCTAATATGACAAAGGACCAACCACTACAGTCAATAGAAGGAACACCACCAGACTTATATGCGCCACCAGAAGGATGTGCTTTCTATGATAGATGTGTTGATTCCCTTAAAATTTGTCAGCACCATATGCCAGATGCAACATCCCATAGTAAGACACATCAAAGTAGCTGTTGGTTAAATCATCCAATGGCCCAAAAACAAGGGAAGGAGGGATAATATGAGCCAAGAACCATTAATATCAGTAAAAGATATAAAAAAGCATTTTCAAGTAGAGAGTGGATCCCTAAAAGCAGTTGACGGCATAAGCTTTGATATATACCCTGGCGAAACTTTTGGCCTTGTTGGTGAGTCAGGCTGTGGTAAATCTACAGCAGGTAGAACCATTATGAGACTTTATGAACCAACTGATGGAGAGCTTATGTTTAAGGGTAACAATATTTATGAACTATCTAAGAAGGAAATGCAAGACGTAAGGAAAAACTTTCAAATGATTTTCCAGGATCCATATGCATGTTTGAATCCAAAAATGAACGTGGAAGATATAGTAGCAGAACCATTAGATATTCATAATATCTACACAAATAGGGAAGAAAGACATAGGAAAGTTGTAGAATTATTAGAACTTGTTGGACTTGGTAACGAACATGCAATGAGATTCCCTCATGAATTCTCAGGTGGCCAGAGACAAAGAATAGGTATAGCTAGAGCTTTAGCGCTAAATCCAGAATTTATTATATGTGATGAGCCTATATCAGCCTTAGACGTATCAATACAGGCTCAGGTTGTTAACCTGCTTAAGGAGTTACAAGATAAACTGGGTCTTACTTATTTATTTATTGCCCATGACCTATCAATGGTTAGGTATATATCTGATAGGGTTGGGGTTATGTATCTAGGTAAGATGATGGAACTTGCACCAAGTGAAGTTCTATACGATAATCCGCTTCATCCTTATACAAAGGCTCTTTTGTCAGCGATTCCAATTCCTGATCCAGAAGCCCAAAGGAAAAAGAAGATAATTAAACTTGAAGGGGATGTTCCAAGCCCTATAAACCCACCAGAGGGATGTAGATTCGTTGATAGGTGTCCATATGCCATACAAAGATGTAGGGATGAGGAGCCAGAGTGGAGAGAACTAGAAGATAAGCATTATGTAGCTTGTCACAGGGCAGAGGAGTTAAGAGACTAAACATAAGGACAGCTAACAATCTTAATTGTTAACTGTCCTTGATTTGTCTTGCTAATAATTTAAATTTACAACAGGCACATAGATATAGCTGAAAATCTCCTTGAGATTATGAGATTCTACACATAATAAAGAAGATTCCTTAAAGGCTTTACGCACCTTATCTATATTCAGCTCATAAATATAGGATATGACTTCAGGTGTATAATATTTGATGTCATAATACTCACACTGCCTTTGAATTAGCCTACAGATGTAACTGGAGGATGTACGAATAAGCTTAAAAAAGGATAGCATATCTAAAGAATCACAATACTCAACTTCTAAGATACTATAAAGTTCGTCTAAATTAATATGTAATAAGTCACTAATATCTTCTGCCTTATAGGGAGGGGGAGATGTTTTTATAAAAAGATCAATTTCCTTGATTTTTCTTTCTATGTTATGTTCATAAACATTAGCAAAACATATGTATCTTAAGGTGTGTGGGGGAATCTTGTCCATAAAATCGTCCTTTCACTTAACAATTATAATATTAATACTTAATAATTATAGCAAAGGAAATCTCAAAAAACATATGTAATACTTGGTAGAAATATATTTGAGTTGATTTATTGGATTTAGCTTTGAAAACATGATATAATTGGTAGATGTTAAATTACATTAGTATATAGGCAGAATCTTAATTTTCCTATCATAATAAATATAAATGAAAGATTACAAAAAACGAATACATTTTGAATGTTTTGAGGAGGCATATTTAAATGAATACAAAAGTAGAGAACCTAGAAAATAGCTTGGTAAAATTAACAGTAGAAGTAGAAGAAGATAGATTTGAAAAAGGGATGGATGCAGCATACCACAAAAATAAAGGCCATATTTCTATGCAAGGTTTTAGAAAAGGTAAGGCGCCACGTGCTTTAATTGAAAAGGTATACGGGCGTGAAATTTTTTATGATGATGCAATTAATGCTGTAGTTCCAGATGCTTTAGACGAAGCAATAAAAGAAAATGATATTGATATAGCAGCAAGCATAGACTATCAAAATGACTTTGAAATAATAACACTAGAAAAAGGAAAACCATTTGTTTTTGAAGTTACTATAACAGTTCAGCCTGATGTAGAGTTAGGCCAGTACAAGGAAATAGAAGTAGAAGTTGCAGCTGCTGAGGTAACAGATGAAGAAGTTAATGAAAGAGTTGCAGCAGAACAAGACAAGAATGCTCGTGAATTAACTATTACAGATAGGCCAGTAGAACCACAAGACAAGGTTACAATAGACTTTGAAGGATTTGTAGATGGCGAAGCATTTGAAGGTGGTAAGGCAGAAGATCACGAAATAGTAATAGGGTCTGGTTCATTTATTGATAACTTCGAAGACCAATTAATTGGTAAAAATATCGATGAAGAAGTAGAAGTAAATGTTAACTTCCCAGAAGACTACCATGCAGAAGAATTAGCAGGTAAACCAGCTAGATTTGAAGTACTAATTAAAGGTATTACCGTTAAGGAACTACCTGAACTTAATGATGATTTTGCAGCAGATGTTTCAGATTTTGAAACATTAGATGAATATAAAGAGGATATTAGGGCAAAACTCTTAGAACAAAAAGAAAATGAAAGAACTACACAAATTGAAAGCTCAGTAATTGAGAAAATAATAGAGAATGCTACAATGGAAATCCCACAAGCAATGGTAGATGAGCAGACAGATAGGAATGTAAATGATTTTGCTCAAAGAATGGCCCAACAAGGATTAGATATGCAGACATATATGCAGTATACAGGCCAAGATATGGATGAGTTTAGGGAAGGCTTTGCTGAAGATGCTAAGACACAATTAGAGTCACGTATGGTTCTTGAAGAAATAACAAAGGTAGAGAATATAGAAGTAACAGAAGAAGAAATAGAAGAAGAAATGAAAGAAATGGCTGAACGCTTTAATATGGAACTTGAAGATATTAAGAAAGCAGTCGGCGCAAATGGAAATGAAATGCTAGAAGCAGACCTAAAAATAACAAAAGCTATAAAACTAGTAGTAGACAGTGCAGTAGTTAAAGAATAATAATTTATGGAGGGTGTTATAGATATGGCTTTAGTACCAGTTGTAGTAGAACACACAAATCGTGGAGAAAGATCTTATGATATATACTCAAGGCTGCTTAAAGATAGGATTATTTTATTAGGAGATGAAGTAAATCATGTTACAGCAAACCTAATAGTAGCCCAGCTTTTATTTTTGGAAGCAGATGACCCAGATAAGGATATAAGTCTTTATATTAATAGTCCAGGAGGTTCCATAACTGACGGTATGGCGATTTACGATACTATGCAGTATATAAAACCAGATGTATCTACTATTTGTATAGGAATGGCTGCAAGTATGGGAGCGTTTTTACTAGCAGGAGGAACTAAAGGTAAACGTTTTGCACTCCCTAATGCAGAGATTATGATCCATCAACCACTAGGTGGTGCCAGGGGTCAAGCAACAGACATACAAATCCATGCAGAGCATATAATAAAGACTAAAAAGCGCATGAATGAAATGTTAAGTGAAAACACAGGACAATCACTTAAACAAATAGAGAAGGATGTAGAAAGGGATTACTTCATGAGTGCAGAAGAAGGTAAGAAATATGGCCTTATAGATGAAGTTATCCAAATTAGAAAATAGTTAACTAGGAAGTAGAGGTGTATAATGGCTTCGAAATTTGACGAACCTAAACAATTAAAATGTTCATTTTGTGGTAAAGGACAAGAACAAGTAAGAAGGTTGGTTTCTGGCCCTAACGTATATATATGCGATGAATGTATTGAACTTTGTGCTGACATAATAGAGGATGAGTTTGAAGAAATTTTTGAGTACGAAGAAATGTCTGAACTACCTACACCTAGGGAAATTAATGATATATTAGATGAATACGTTATAGGGCAAGATGATGCCAAAAAAGCATTGTCAGTTGCTGTATATAACCATTACAAAAGGATATATTCAGGAGATACCACTGATGATGTAGAGTTACAAAAAAGTAATATTCTAATGTTAGGACCAACAGGTTCAGGTAAAACATTACTAGCAGAAACCTTAGCTAGGCTTCTTAATGTGCCATTTGCTATATCAGATGCCACCTCCTTAACAGAGGCAGGCTATGTAGGAGAAGACGTTGAGAATATCCTACTTAAGCTATTACAGGCAGCAGACTATGATATTGAAAGAGCTGAAAGAGGCATTATATATATTGACGAAATTGATAAGATAGCACGTAAATCAGAAAACAGATCTATAACAAGGGATGTTAGTGGTGAGGGTGTTCAGCAGGCTCTCCTTAAAATGATAGAAGGTACAGTTGCATCAGTTCCGCCGCAAGGGGGACGTAAGCATCCACACCAAGAATTCATCCAAATTGATACTAAGAATATACTGTTTATATGTGCTGGAGCCTTCGACGGTATAGAGAAGATAATTGAAAGTCGTGTAGGAACTAAAGCTATGGGCTTTGGTGCAGAAATCCAAAGCAAACAAGAAAAAGACTTAGGAAAGCTTCTTAAGGAGCTATCACCTAAAGATCTCTTGAAATTTGGATTAATACCAGAATTTATTGGACGTGTACCAGTGGTAGTATCACTTGAGGAGCTAGATGAGGAAGCATTGTCCAAGATACTAACACAACCAAAGAATGCTCTTGCGAAACAATACAAAAAACTTTTTGAAATGGATGATGTAATCCTAGAGTTTGACGAGGAAGCAATTGCAGAAATAGCCAAGATGGCAATAGAACTCGAAACCGGGGCAAGAGGTTTAAGGTCAATTATAGAAAATCAAATGCGCAATATAATGTATGAGGTACCATCAACACCAAATGTTGAGAAGGTAATAATAACAAAAGAAGTTGTGCTAGGAGAAGCAGAAGCAGAAATAATCATAAATGAAGATAAAAAACCTATTTCTCAAAAAAGAAAAACAAGTTCCAAAAGANAAATAGAAACAGCTTAAAAAAAGCAGGTGGTTTACCACCTGTTTTTTTATTGGATTGAGAAATTATATGTTAATCTCCTAATAAAAACATAAAAATTCGGCAATACTCTATAAGAGCAAATTTGAAATAGACAAGGAGGAAGTGAAAGTGAAAATCACAGGAATACTATTAACAGTTATTTCATTATTTTGCAGTATTGTCGTAGCCATATATTTCCTTGTACTACTAAAGGGTAAGAACAAAGCCAAGAAGACAGTAGTTAAGGATGATGCGAGAGAACAACAGAAGATTAACAATATGAGAAGGGTCTTTTTAACGGATCCACTTTCAGAGAAGACAAGGCCAACATCTTTTAATGAAATTATTGGGCAAGACAGAGGATTGCTAGCGCTTAAGGCAGCCATATGCGGACCTAACCCCCAGCATGTAATTATCTATGGGGAGCCAGGTATTGGTAAGACTGCAGCAGCTAGGATAGCACTTGATATTGCTAAAGGAATCTATAATTCACCCTTTACCCATGATGCGAAATTTATAGAAATTGATGGTACAACCCTAAGATTCGATGAAAGGGGGGTAGCAGACCCTCTAATAGGATCAGTCCATGACCCTATTTACCAGGGTGCTGGGGCTTATGGTAGTGCAGGTATTCCCCAGCCTAAGATGGGGGCAGTTACTAAGGCTCACGGAGGTATACTGTTTATTGATGAAATTGGTGAGCTTCACCCTAACCAAATGAATAAACTTCTTAAGGTTCTTGAGGATAGGAAGGTTTTTTTGGAGAGTTCATATTACACAGAGGGGGATGTAAATATTCCCAATCATATTCATGATATTTTTAAAAATGGTCTCCCAGCAGACTTTAGGCTTGTAGGAGCTACAACTTGCCAACCTTCTGAGATTACACCAGCACTGCGTTCAAGGTGCATGGAGGTGTTTTTTGATTCCTTAGGAAGGGAAGATATTAAAAAAATAACTATTAATGCACTGGAAAAGTCTATGTTTAAGTATGAGGATGGTGTTCCTGAGTTAGTAGTAGATTATGCTAGCAATGGTAGAGATGCTGTAAATATGGTGCAAACAGCAGGTAGTATAGCTAATCTAGATAAACGTGCTAACATAACCGTTAAGGATATGGAGTGGGTAATTGAAACCGGCCACTACCAGCCACGGATCTATAAAAGGGTGGAGCCAGGTCATAGGGTAGGATTTGTTAATGGCCTAGCTGTTACAGGCCTAGGTTCTGGCCGCTTATTGGAAGTAGAGGCCATATTTGAGCCCTGCCAAGGTAAGGAGGGGAGGCTTACTATTTCGGGTATTATAGATGAGGAAGAGTTTCATAATAAGTCTACTAGTAGCAAACGCACAAGTTCTGCTAAGGCATCAGTAAGTAATGCTCTAACTCTTATAGAAAATTTAATAGGAATATCACGTGATGATTACAATATTCATATTAACTATCCAGGAGGGCTCCCAGTAGATGGGCCATCTGCGGGGATAGCTATATTTGTAGCCCTATATTCTGCCATCCTAAAAAAACCCATATCAAGGGAAATTGCCATGACAGGAGAGATAGGTATTCTAGGCAAGGTATACCCAGTTGGTGGTGTGTATAGCAAGGTGACATCAGCTAAATTAGCAGGTGTTAAGAAGGTTATTATACCTATTGATAATATGCAGTCTAGCTTTGAAGACTTTGGGATTGAAATTATAGCTGTATCTAATATAGAGGAGGTTATACAGTCAGTATTTAATGAAGATATTAGAGATATTAAGGATATGGCACAGGACTTATTAAATGCATAAAGGGAGCTGCCTTATATTAGGCAGCTTTTTTATAATCCTTGCCAAACAGTCAATTTTTATTGTAAATACTAGTAAAAACTTTAAATAGGGGAGATAATGTTGTAGAATGTAATAAGTACAATAAAAATTATACATTTACATATAGAAAGATACCAAGAGGTGGAAAATATGGAGAGTAAGAAAATACAAATCCCCATGTTAGCTACAAGGGGGATTACAGTATTTCCTAAAATGATTATACATTTTGATGTAGGAAGGCAGAATTCAATTCAAGCTATTGAGAATGCCATGATCAATGATGAAAAGATATTATTAGTATCCCAAAAGGATGCAAAAATTGATGATCCAAAGGTAGATGAATTATATGATTTTGGTACAGTGGCCAGTATTAAGCAAATATTAAAGATTTCTGATTCTACCATGAGGGTATTAGTAGAGGGTGAGCATAGGGCAAGTATTACTTCTTACGAGGATGAAGAAGAATATTTTTTGGTAAATGCAAAGATGTATATAGAAGAAGAATCAGATGTAGAAGAGCTTTCTAATTCAACAACAGCCCTGCTAAGGGTTGCAAGTGAATTATTCGAAAAGTATTCTAAGCTAAATCCTAGGGTAACCAAAGAAAATATATATAGTATACTAGGTATAGAATCCCCAGGACCTGTGGCAGATTTAATGATTGCAAATATACCTTTATCTGTATATGAAAAACAACAAATACTAGAAGAATTAGATGAAGAAAAAAGACTCTATAAAACCATAGAGATTCTTCGTAGGGAAATTGAAATACTTTCGATACAGAAAGATATTAATAGTCAGGTACGTAAAAACATAGATAAAAGTCAAAAAGAATTTTACCTAAGGGAGCAGCTGAAGATTATCCAAGATGAGCTTGGAGAAAAAGATGGGGTTAGAGGAGAGATTGAAGCATATAAGGAAAAGCTTAAGAAGATAAAGCCTCCTAAAGAAGTAGAAGAAAAGATAAACAAGGAATTAGACCGGCTTTTAAGAACCTCACCAGCTTCACCAGAAAGTGGCGTAATACGTACATATGTAGATAATGTTTTAGCCTTGCCTTGGACTAAATCTACAGAAGAAAATGATGATATGGAAAAGGCCGAAAAAATATTAAATGAAGACCACTATGGATTAACTAAAATAAAAGAAAGAATTTTAGAATACCTAGCTGTCAGGGTATTATCACCCCAGGTAAGCAGTCCAATTATATGCTTGGTAGGCCCGCCTGGAGTTGGGAAGACATCTATAGGAAGTTCTATTGCTAGGGCAACAGGAAGGAATTATGTAAGACTATCCCTAGGAGGAGTTAGGGATGAGGCGGAAATAAGGGGACATCGCAGGACCTATATTGGTTCTATGCCAGGTAGGTTTATACAGTCATTGAGTCAGGCAGAATCAAATAACCCTCTTATACTCTTAGATGAAATAGATAAGATGAGCAATGATTTTAGGGGAGATCCAGCGGCAGCTCTTTTAGAAATCTTAGATAGTGAACAAAACCATTCATTTAGGGATCACTATATAGAGTTACCTGTAGATTTATCCAATGTGCTTTTTATAGCAACAGCCAATAGCACAGCTAATATCCCGGGACCCTTATTAGATAGGATGGAGATTATAGAGGTAAGTAGCTACACTGAACCAGAGAAGATTGAGATAGCTAAGCAATATTTAATACCAAAACAACTAAAGAAACATGGAATGAAAAAGGCCCAGCTTAAAATCAATGAAGAAAGATTACAAATTATAATAAGAGGATATACTAAAGAATCAGGTGTAAGAAAGCTAGAACGTATTATTGCTTCCTTGTGCAGGAAAGTAGCCAAAAGACTAATAGAAACAGGCAGGAAATCATTTACAGTAACTGAGAAAAATATAGAAGAATTACTAGGTATACCAAGATACCATTATGAGGCTAAAAGCGTAGAGCCTCAAATTGGGGTAGTAAGAGGTCTAGCCTGGACGTCAGTGGGAGGGGATACCCTGTCTGTAGAAGTGAATACTATGGAAGGTACAGGTAAATTACAACTTACAGGGCAACTTGGCGATGTTATGAAAGAATCGGCCAAGGCAGCCATGAGCTATATTAGATCTAAGGCAGCAGAGTTAGGGGTAGACCCTAATTTTTATAAAAATACAGATATCCATATTCATATTCCAGAAGGTGCAGTGCCTAAAGATGGACCATCAGCAGGTATAACCATGGCATCAGCTATGATATCCGCCCTAACAGAGAAGCCTATTAAGAACGATATTGCTATGACAGGGGAGATAACCCTTAGGGGAAGAGTTCTGCCTATCGGAGGACTAAAAGAAAAAATCCTTGCAGCAAAGAGGGCAGGTATAGTTAAGGTTATAATACCCCAAGAAAACAAAAAAGATGTTAGCGAATTAGAAGATAATGTTACTGAAGGTATAGAAATAATATATGCAAAGGATATGACTACAGTACTAGAACATATTTTTGCTAATGACCAGGAGGTATAAAGTGATTGTTAATAATGTAGAGCTAGAGATGACAGCGGGGAAGGAATCCCAGTTTCCTAGTCATGGATTGCCGGAGATAGTCTTTGCGGGCAAATCCAATGTAGGAAAGTCATCCCTTATAAATACCTTAATAAATAGGAGGGCACTTGCAAGGACTAGTGGGCAACCAGGTAAAACCCAAACAATAAACTTCTATAATATAGAAGACGAGGTTTTATTTGTTGATTTGCCAGGTTATGGCTACGCCAAAGTGTCTAAAGAACGTAGGGAGCAGTGGGGACAACTAATAGAAGATTACCTGACCAAAAGAGAGCAGATAGTTAAGGTTGTTCTTTTGGTAGATATAAGACACAAACCTAGTGATAACGATATAATGATGTACGACTGGATTCACTATTACCATGATAAAGTAGTAGTGGTTGCTACCAAGGCAGATAAGATTAAAAGAAGCCAGCTAAAAAAACACATTTCAATGATTGAAAAAGGTTTAAATATGAAAGAAGACGATATTATTATACCTTTTTCAGCTAAGACCAAACAAGGGAGAGAAGAAATCTGGAGGGTATTTGAAAGTGTTTATTAATAAAAAGCAAAGTTACTATTTAAAAGATGGCAAGCTGGATCTATCCTTACTAAATGAAGAAATTCATCAGGCTTCCGATAAGGAAACAGATATAATGGATGAAATAGAATCCATAAAGGTCAATGATATGGATATTTCTGAGTCTTTAGAAGAAGTTGCCCTTATGTTTGAAGAGGAAGAAAACTTTAAAAAGGCTTTTAATGAGGCCAGGTTAGAAGATGAGATGAAAGAGTTTCAAAAAAAGATTGACAAGGATAGTAGCATATGATATTATTAAATTTGTCGTGAGATATAAATTCTCACGATTATGCGCGAATGGCTCAGTGGTAGAGCATCGCCTTGCCAAGGCGAGGGTCGCGGGTTCGAATCCCGTTTCGCGCTCCATTATATCGGGGTGTAGCTCAGTTTGGCTAGAGCGCTTGGTTTGGGACCAAGAAGCCGCAGGTTCGAGTCCTGTCACCCCGATAGCTAATAAAGATAAAACCCTTATTACATTATTTAATGTAATAAGGGTTTTTATTTTGCCAATATACCTAAAATCTCACCATATAAGGTAGTGGCATTATCACGCCAATTCTTACAAAGATCATTTGCTTGCTTTTTAGAAGCTACATTAACTTTAAGTTCTATTAATACAGAATCATTTTCGTTAACCTTGCAATGTACAATGTATTCATTATCCTTTTCACAAACATAATCGGCTGTGACCTCCATTTCATTTCTTAGAGTTCTCCAATTTTGCTCTATAAATGAATCCAGTTCATCACGCATGCTATTTGGGATTCTAGATTCAAAGAAGCCAAGTGTTTCGGCCCCCTTATTAGTAATGGAAAACCAAGATATATGAGAGTCCTTTTCTTGTTCTACTAAATCGGCTTCGGCCATTTCTGCTAAGTACTGTTGTAAAGAGAAATAATCTGTATAGGACCTTTCCAAAACAAATTGAGTTATTTGGGAAATAGACAGAGGCATTTTGACCTTTGCTAATAGATACAATATAATTAGTTTGTTTACGGCTAAATCATCAGTTGATTGGAACACCAAAACACCTCCTAGAAAAGTATAATTACTACAATTGTATATTAAAACTCCCATTAGTGCAAATAAGATTCTTCTCTTCTAAACCTAATTTTTTCACAAACACTTACAAGTGCCTCCCAGTCCTTATCATCAGTTATTTTATTGGTCATTTTAATAAAGTCTATTCTAAGTTTAGCTATATATTCCTTTTTTAACTCCTCTATTTCATTATCATTTTCAACCTTTGCAACCTGAATCAAAAAGTCTCTTGCACGTTCTGATGATAAGAAGGGTAGATAAGGCTCGATTATATCTAGGGATTCCTTAATCTTATTATACTGAGCTTTAAAAGGATTATTATCTATATTCTCCATATAAGCATATACAGACTCGAGGTTTAGAAATCTAATATTATCAATAGTAGAGTAATCAAAATCCAAAAGGGTTTGCCTAAAATTATTTAAGTGCATATTAAGTTCCTTAGATGTTAACACTTGTTGCATATAAGCACCTACTTTCTTTATTATAAGATTAGTATCTGCAAGTAAGCTTTAAAATAGACTTGTAATAAATAGATATTGCTTTTATATGTATATGGTATATAATTTTATACATAAGTACAAAAATAATTTAAGGAGGAAAGATTATGGGATGGTTGAATAATGTAGCAGGACTTGGTTTTGCTCTAATATTTAGGTTATTAGGCGCAGTTTTAATGTTGCTAGTTGCCTGGATAGTAGCAGCAGTAGTTAGAAAAGTGGTAGAAAAGCTTTTAATTAAATTAGGTGTGGATAAGTACCTNTCNAAGGGAACAGATCCTCTAGATTTAGATGTTGGAAAAAGCCGGGTGGCTTCNATAGNAAGAATGTTTTATTTATTAGTGTTTGTACTATTTTTGCCAGGAATCTTAGAGCGTCTGGATATGGGGTCAGTATCAGAACCGATTATAACTATGATGAATAAGTTACTTGGCTTTATACCTAGTTTAATAGGAGCAGGACTTGTATTATTTGTAGGTTTCTTCGTAGCAAAAATATTAAGGGATTTACTTAAAACCTTCTTAACAACAATTAATGTTGATAAGTACTATAATAAAATTAGCCCGGATAAATCACAAGAAGCCGACGAAAAGGGACAGGACGTATTAGCGGATGTATTATCTAAAATTGCATTTGGCATCATCTTAATTCCTGTTATTACAGTAGCCCTAGAGGTTCTTAATATTGAAAGCTTAACAGAACCTATAGTAGTTATTTTAAATAGGGTTCTTATGATGATTCCTAATATATTTGTAGCTATTATATTACTTGTAGTAGGCTACTATATTGCTAAATTTATTGGCCAAATTCTAGAAGCGCTCCTTGAGAGGGTGGGAATGGAAAGTATATTTAACTGGGCAGACGAAAAAACTAATAGCAATATACCAAGATTTAATATATCTAAGACTATAAGTGGTATTGTTAAATTTCTAATAATGCTATTTATTACAGTTGAGGCCCTAAGTGTTTTAAAACTAAGCGTATTAAATGCAATAGGATATGCAGTAATAAGTTATATTCCAGCCATATTAAGTGGTGTTATAATTATAGGTATAGGAGTATTTGCAGGATACTTTGTAGAAGGTTTAATTAAGAACTATTCTAAAAGCAACTTCTCAGCCTTACTAGGCAAGTACACTATAATTATATTTGCAGTATTTATGACCCTTGAACAAATTAAATTTGCATCAACAATAGTAAGCATTGCCTTTTTACTTGTGCTTGGAGGATTATCAGTTGCCTTTGCATTATCTTTCGGACTAGGTGGAAGGGACTTTGCAAAACGTCAGCTGGAAAAAATTGAAGAAAAAGTTGAAAAGGATAAAGAGTAATATTTAAGTAGACAAGCCATACTAAACTAACACTAATCTAAGTGTAGGTATTTGGTATGGTTTGTTTTTATGTAAAGTAATATTTGACGTCATTATGTATGGTATGTATAATTACATAAGTAGACTATTTTATACAAAAGGACGGAAATATATGAGAAAACTTATGCATTATTTAGAAGATTTTAAAAAGGAGTTTATATTAGGGCCTTTCTTTAAATTCGTAGAAGCAGTATTTGAACTTATTGTACCCCTTGTTATGGTAAGAATTATTGATGTAGGGGTAAAGAATTCAGATGTATCATACGTTTTAAAGATGGGGGGCTTAATGATTGCCCTAGGATTTGCTGGATTTGCAGCATCCCTAATATGCCAGCGCTATGCAGCTATAGCATCCCAGGGATTTGGAACAAAGATGAGGAATATTTTATTTGAGCATATAAATACATTTTCCCATGCTGAAATAGATAGGTTTGGTACCCCGACCCTCATTACAAGGATTACTAACGATGTTAATCAGTTGCAACTTGCAGTAGCCATGTTTATAAGATTGGTTGTAAGGTCACCATTTTTGGTTATTGGATCTATCATTATGACTATGTATATTGACTTTAAATTGTCAATTATATTTTTAATAGCAACGCCTATTATTTTTACAATCTTATATTTAGTTATGAACAAGTCTATACCATACTTTAGACTTATCCAAAAAAAGCTT
>JGI24707J26582_10000259_pt1 | contig 39858 bp, 45 predicted proteins | sample BioPla1DNA1_FD_26582 | JGI IMG/M metagenome (IMG submission 26582)
AATACCTGCCACAAATACAGCGGAGTGATATTTCGTCAGTACAAGGACGTTTTAATGTAAAAAACTTTTCTATTAATAAATTAAAATTAAAGAGCCGTTTAAAGAATGTCCATGTTATTGATCTTCTTCCAGGTGGTGTTGTGACAGCAAAAGGTACAGCAGAAATTGTTCTTAATGAAGAAGGGGAGTTTATGTGGCAGCCAGGACAGGATATTGCAAAAATAGCAGTTGTAGAACGACACCGTGGAACAGGAAATATTGGTTTAGCTTTGCTTCGAGGATATGGAATCAAATCTGGTGCTGTGGCTTTGTCCATCGCTCATGACTCTCATAACATTATTACTGTTGGAACTAATGACGAAGATATGGCGTTGGCAGTAGAAGAACTTGTAAAGCAAGGTGGAGGGATTATCCTTATAAAAAATGGAGAAATCATCAATTCTATGCCGATGGTTGTCGGGGGAATTATGAGTGACCAATCGGGTGAATGGGTAAGTGAAAAGCTGGCACAAATTCANAAAGATGCATATGAGGAACTTGGAATTAATAAGGAGGTAGAACCAGTAATGACATTATGCTTTATGTCATTGGCAGTGATACCTGAAATCAAGCTTACGGACAAAGGACTTTTTGATGTTACGCAAAATGCTTTTATTTCTATTGAAGCAGAAGAACCGTCCCCCTGCTTCGCTAAAGGTGGTGTAAAGTTTGGAACTATTAAAAGAAACTATAAGTAAAATCACTAAGCCTGATGAAAAAGCTAAAGAAGAGGCTATTAAAAAGTGGGATGGGCTACTTAAACCCATTGGTAGTTTAGGAGCATTAGAAGAGATTACAATAAAGATATCAGCCATGACAGGTAAAGTGATTAATAAATTTGATAAAAAAGCAGTCGTTGTAATGTGTAGTGATAATGGAGCAGTTGAAGAGGGTATTAGTGCGGCACCACAAGTTTTTACAAAAATTTTAGCACAAAGTATGTCAAAAGGACTAACTGGAGTTGCGACATTAGGTAAATTTACGAATACAGATATTATTACAGTTAATTTGGGGATAAAAGGTCATATTGATGATCCTCACATACTTGATATGAAGCTTGCAGATGGAACTAATAACTTTACAAAAGGACCTGCTATGACCTATGAGGAAGCAGTTAAAAGTATTGAAAAAGGTATTGAAGTTGCAGATCAATTATATTCTAAAGGATATGATATACTAGGAACTGGTGAAGTAGGAATTGGAAATACTTCTACTGCAGTTGCGGTGGTATCAAGCATATTAGGATTAGATGTCGATATTATTTGTGGTAAAGGAGCAGGCCTTACAGACGAGCAATATGCTCATAAAAAAGAAATTATAAAAAAGGCAATATCTATCAATAAAGTAAATACAGATGATCCTATAGAAGTTATATCAAAGCTTGGAGGTTTTGATATAGCTGGCATGTGTGGTTTATGTTTATCTGCAGCTAAGAATAAAAAACCTATTGTCATCGATGGTTTTATTTCTTCGGCAGCAGCACTATGTGCAAGTTACCTAAATCCCCATGTAAAGGAATATATTATTCCATCTCATTTATCTGCGGAGCCTGGTGCAGGGTATGTATTAGATGAACTAGGATTAAAACCATTATTAACTTTAGAAATGAGATTAGGAGAAGGCTCTGGTTGTCCTTTAGCATTCCAAATAATTGAAGCAGCAGAATATCTTTTAGAGAACATGGGAACTTTTGATGATGTTTCGATGCAATCCTCATGTCTGATAGATATAAGAAATGATAGGGAGTGTAAATGATGATTACATTAGTTACTGGTGGTGCCAGATCAGGTAAGAGNAGATTTGCAGAAAGTTTATATAAAAATGATAAGGATGTAGTATATATAGCAACTGCTAAACTAACTGATAGCGAAATGAAAGAAAGGATAGAACATCATCAAAACTCTAGACCAAAATATTGGCGTACATATGAAGCAAACTATAACTTAAGTCATGGAATAGCCAGTGAGAGAAATTATTTACTTGATTGCATTACACTACTTACATCTAATATAATGTATGATATATCTAAAGATAAAGAAGTCATAGACATTAAAATGCAAAAGATAATTGAAGATAAGGTTTTTTATGAAGTAAAAAAATTAATAGATGAAATTAAAAAAAATGACTATAATCTTGTTATAGTGACCAACGAAGTTGGATATTCAATTGTTCCAAGCCATCCCATATCTAGGATTTTTAGAGATATTCAAGGACGTGTAAATCAACGTCTTGCAGCAGTAGCTGATCAAGTATATTTAGTATGTTGTGGAATTCCGGTGAAGATAAAATGATAAAAGGTTTTATATTATCCATACAATTTTTTTCGAGAATACCTATAAATATTAAGGTCGATTTTAATGAAAAAAATATTCGATATTGTATATTTTTTATGCCATTAGTTGGGGCTATTATAGCTGCTTTAGCTTCTATAATATATTATTTAATTGAACCTTATAATAAGCTTATTGCTTCATTTCTTACCTTATTATTAACCATAATTTTAACGGGTGGACTTCATATTGATGGTCTGGCAGATACCTTTGATGGCTTTTTTGCAAACAAAGACAGGCAAAAAACTTTGGAGATTATGAAAGATAGTAGAATAGGAACTTTTGGTGTACTTAGTATAGTTTTGCATGTAATATTTATCTATGTTTTAATGATGAGCATTGAAAATCTACCTTTAATACTAATCCTCTCTTTCTTTAATAGCAGATTAGTATCAAGCATAATCATATCTTATAAAAAATCAGCAAAGTCTGATGGATTAGGGATTTTATTTCATAAAAGCAATCCGGGTAAAATGATATTAACAACTATGATTAGTTATTTAATAATTTTAATTTTAGTTGACATAAAATATATAATTCCCTTTGCTATAAATTATGCTTTGGCAGAAGTCATTAGCCTGATATCATACAAAAAAATAGATGGTTTAACTGGAGATGTATATGGAGCTATAATAGAATTAGGAGTGGCTGTTTCTTTGTTCTCATTTTGGAGTGTGATGACATGGATATAATTATGATTAGGCATGGAAAAAGCCAAGATAATCTAAGGAAAGTATATAGCTGTGATTCTACTCCTTTAACTAAAGAAGGTATAGCTGAACTGTCAAATATTAAGCTATTATTAAAAGAGTATGATTATGAAAAGGTATATTATAGTCCTTTAAAGAGGGCAGTAGATACTTTAGGGTGTTTGGGTTTAAAAGGCAAAGAAGATATTAGACTAAGGGAGATTAATTTTGGAATATTTACAGGAAAAAGCTTTGAAGAAATATCAAAAATATATCCAGAAGAAACTAAGCTTTGGACAAAGGATATTTATAACTACCGTATTCCAAAAGGTGAATCTTTGCAAGATGTTTATAAAAGAGTTAGTGAATTTTTAGAAGAGGTATGTAAGCTTGATAAAAATTTACTCTTAGTAACTCATGATTCTGTGATTCGTTTAGCCTTATGTTGGGTGTTTGATAACCCATTATATTTTTATAGATTTAAAATAGATGAAGGAAGTATAACTACGATTACTATTTCTAACGGATATAAGTATATTTATAGAGTAAATCACAGATAAGTACATATTAGAACAAAATAATAAATGAAATATTTAAAAACTTAATTATCACGAAAGACATTTTTTAAGGGGGCACAATATGCTTAGTTATGTTTGGCCATTAGCTTTAGTCGTGTTATCCAACGTGTTTTATCAAATTTCTGCCAAGTCAGTACCCAAAGAAATGAATCCATTTGTCTCACTTACAATTACATACGCGATTGGTGCTGTATCATCACTTATCTTATACTATCTGCTAAATAAGGATACTAATATTTTTTATGAATATAGTAAGGTTAATTGGGCACCATTTGTTCTTGGATTTGTAGTTGTAGGTTTGGAAGTTGGTTATATCTATGCGTACAAAGCAGGATGGCCGGTTAGTGTGGCTCAGATTGTGCAAGCAGCGGTATTAGCTATTATTTTGATATTCGTGGGCTACTTTTTATATAAGGAATCTTTGACATGGAACAAGATAGTAGGAATTATTGTTTGCTTGCTTGGTCTTGGATTAATTAATATGTAAAGCACGGCGAAGCACGGGGACGGTTCTTCTGCTTCATTCTTCAAAAAGAATGAAGCAGAAGAACCGTCCCTGTGCTTTTTCCCTGTTTTTTGTCTTGAAATATCCCCCCTAGTTAAAATATAATAAAAATTGTAACTTTATGACCTTTTTTTACTTATGTGAATTAAATAACAACAGTATAATTGACTGAAAAATGGGATATATCTTGCTTAAAGTTAAATCTTATGGAAGGGAATTGTATAAAGGAATAACTTTACATCAGCATAGATGTAACACCGAGGGATAATGAAGAATAAGCAAGATGATGGTAATAAATTATGAAGATTAGGAGGAAAAGCTATGAAAAAAGTAAGAAATGTTTTGGTATTTGCACTTATTGTAGTTTTTACATTTGCTCAGCTACCAATGTCAGCAATGGCAAAAGATGTGGGAATATCTCAATTAGACGATGAAGATTTTGTTGCTCAGGTCAAAGAGATTACTGCTTTTGCCGAATTAGCTGAGGAAGTTCGCTGGCAGAATACAAACACACCTCAATTTCCCGATACTCTAGAGAGTACTGTAGAGGGAGAAGTAGTCCAAATTCCAGTGACTTGGGAAACTGATAAGGCTTATGACGCCAATGAGCCTGAAGAAGGTTCATATGTCTTTACGGCTGTTGTGAGTGAAGATTATAAAGTAGCCGAGGGTGTAGTAGTTCCGTGTATCACTGTAGTTATTTCAAAATCAGATGTAATGAGTGATGATACGCAAGAGAGTTCACAAGCAAGTTTAGAAGATAAGAAAGAAGAAAACATAGAAAATATAGAAGAAGATATAGAAGATAAGAAAGAAGACAATATAGAAAAGGATATAGAAAAGGATATAGAAGATAGTAACTTAGAAATTAATAATATATCTTTACAAAGCAGTGATGCTTATTTTATAGGAGAGGGAGTAGAAACGAATCCCTATCTTATCCAAAGTGCTGAAGATCTTGCCAACCTAGCGGAGTTAGTAAATCAAGACGATGAACATTATCGTAGTGCATATTATGAATTAACAAATGATATTGATCTTTCAGCTTATAGCAGTGGTGAAGGTTGGACGTATAATAGGAGAAAACTCTTCCACGCGTGGATTTAACGCTGGCAACATTGCTTTAGAAGAAATGAAGGTTAATGGCAGCCTTGTTTCTAGTGGTAATCATGATGATGAAAATGGTAAAGGAGTAAGCTTAGACCAGGTTTATGACAAAAATTTCTGGGAGAGCTTAAAATGGAGTGGCGAATGGATTTTTGAAGACAATATGGCATTGTCAATGGCACAGGCAACAATCAGTTTAGCCCTTATGCAGCAATTACAAGAGAACAAATGGCAGTGATGATGCAAAACTATGCAAAAGTTTTAGGCCATACTATACCAGCTTCTAATCAGTATCCTTCATTTACAGACGAGAATAAAATCGGTCCATGGGCAAAAGATGCAGTAAAAGGGATTGCCCAAGCTGGTATAATGATAGGTAAAACAGGTGGAAATTTCGATCCGAAAGCTAACGTTACAAAAGCAGAATCAGCTGCTATTCTAAGGAGATTTGTGGAACTTGTTGTTGACTAGAGTATGACTTAGAATATATGCTTTTTGTTGCTTATTAATAGTTTCAATAATTGATTGAGCTTTAATTAAGTATTTGAAAGGCTTTAATAGCAAGATGGTTTTAAGCCATCTTGCTATTTTTTATTTAATGAAAACCGCTTGTTACACCAATTACATACTTTTGTGGTAATTTTAATAGTAATGGTAAAACTATAGTAGAAGCTAGTATTATAGATGATAAAGATGATAAGATTTTTCCAAAAGATATAGCAGTCCGACTAAAAATGGTCCAAGCATTGTATAATTTATTAATGAAGCAAGAGGAGCATAATATGATATAATAATGTAAAGAAATGAAGATTTAAATTGCTTTTTACGGAGGATAAATGCATGAGTAACGATTATTTAGCAAGTTCAAGAAATATTCTAATTGTCGGGAACGGGACTGCTGGGCTTTCAGCAGCAAAGGCAGCTAGAACACAGGATCCAGAAGCTAAAATAATTATGTTTGGCGAGGATGAACGATTACCGTATTATAGGCTTAGGCTATGTGATTACATTGGCAATAATGAAAGCTGTGATAAACTTGTAATTAGCAACGAAGAATGGTTTGAGAAAAACAAAATTCAGCTTGAGCTATCATCAAAAGTTACATCAATAGATGTTAAGGACAAAAAAATCAGTACAGATGATAAAGAATATAGTTATGATAGCTTAATATTGGCTACTGGTAGTACTCCAATTATGCCTAACTTTAAGGGTAAGGATCTCTTAGGTATCCATACTATATGGACATGGGAGGATATTGTTAAAATTAATAAGAGTCTTTTGGATACAAAAAGAGCGGTTGTTATAGGTGGTGGGCTACTTGGATTAGAGGCCGCATATAAAATATCTGAAATGGGTATTGATGTATCATTGATAGAAAGTATGCCAAGACTGCTACCAAAACAACTTGATGAAGAAGGCTCAGAAATATTTAGAGAAAAAGTACAGAGTTTGGGTATATCAGTGTTGTGTGGAAAATATGTAACAGGATTTGGAGGGGATGATAAAGGACATGTTAGACAAGTGCACATGGCTGATAACACGCTGCTCGAAGCTGATGTTGTTATCGTAACAGTTGGTGTTGCACCTAACATTTCATTAGTCCAAAATAGTGGTATAAGTATGGACCGGTTTTTGAATGTTAATGAGAGAATGGAGACAAGTATTAAGGATATATATGCAGTAGGAGATATAGCCTGTATAAATGGTAAATGGTTTGGACAATGGTCAGTAGCTGGAAAACAAGGACAAGTTTCAGGAATAAATGCCGCGGGAGGAGATGCTATTTACAAAATAGACGAAGTTCCTTATATACTTGCTACCATGGGAACAAGAGTAGTTTGTTCAGGTGACATAGCTATTACCCAATCAGATAATATTGAAACAACTTATCTGATAGAGCAAAAGAAAGGCAAAGAAAAATTTAACTATTCCAGACTTGTATTTAGTGATGGCTTATTTGTTGGATATATACTTGTTGGTGAACCAGCAAAAGCGTTCAATAAACTTCAGTCACTGCTTAAGACCAGTGCAAATATTGAGACTATAAATAGTATTATATATAGCTAGAGGCAAGGTAAATTAGGGGGAAACAGGGGACGGTTTTTGTGAAGCAAGGGGACGTTTTTTGAAGCAGAGGGACGGTTCTTGTGCTTCATTCTTTTTGAAGAATGAAGCACAAGAACCGTCCCTCTGCTTCAAAAGAACCGTCCCTCTGCTTCACTTCAGTTTATGAAAGGCGTTCTTTGAAATCTTTATAGCCAAATTTTTTGATTATTTTTAAGCCATCCTTTTCATTATAACTTGCTATAGTGGGAAGATTTACGCCATTAAAGGTATTGTTTTTTACCATGGTGTAGATAGCCATATCGGTAAATATTAAAATGTCTCCTATTTGCAGAGCCTTGCTAAAGGAGTAGTCTCCTATGATGTCTCCAGCCAGACAGGTTAGTCCACCAAACCTGTAGGTATAAGGATATTGCCCAGCTTCTCTGGCTCCTATTACTTTTGGTCTATAGGGCATTTCGATTACATCGGGCATATGGCATGCCGCAGAAGTATCCAAAATGGCTATATCTATATTATTTTTCACAAAATCTAATACTCTTGTTGCCAAGTATCCTGCATTTAATGCGATGGCTTCCCCAGGTTCTAAGTAAACTTCTACATTGTACTTGTTTTTGATATACATAATGCATTCTATTAGGGTGTCTATATTATAATCAGGTCTAGTAATATGATGTCCGCCGCCAAAGTTGATCCATTTCATTTTTTTAATATATTTTCCAAACTTCTTATCTACAACTTCGATTGTACGTTTTAAGACATCGGAGTTTTGCTCACACATGGTATGAAAATGAAGACCGTCTATGCCTTCTAGATCATTACCCTGAAAGTTTTCTAATGTAATTCCAAGTCTTGAGCCTGTAAAACAAGGATTATATATATCGGTTTCAATTTCTGAGTATTCAGGATTTATCCTAAGGCCGCATTCTATTTTTTTAGCAGAAGCTTTAATTTTATTCTTGTATTTATTCCATTGGGAAAATGAATTAAAAACAATATGGTCGCATATACTGATGATTTCATCAAATTCATCTTCCCTGTAGGCTGGAGCATAGATGTGGACTTCTTTTTCTTTCATTTCCTCATAACCTAATTTTGCCTCAAAAAGTGAGCTGGCTGTTGTACCACTTAGGTACTGGCCAATAAGAGGGTATAAAGAGAACATGGAAAAGGCTTTTTGGGCAAGAAGAATCTTGCAGCCTGTCTTATCCATGACCTCTTTTAATATTTTGAGGTTTTTTTCGATTAATCTTTCATCCACGATGTAGATGGGTGTTGGAAGTTTGGATATATCAATATTTAAATCTATAGTCCTGAAATTTTGAATATTTTTATCCATAGGCTCACCTTAATCCAATATTTCTGGTGAAAAACTCTCTTGCCAGGGTAATCCGTTTTTATTTAGAGCATCCATAAATGGATCGGGATCAAATTCTTCTACATTAAACACACCAGGTTTTTTCCATTTGCCTGTTAGTACCATCATAGCACCAATCATGGCTGGCACTCCTGCAGTATAGGAGATAGCTTGGGATCCCACTTCTTTGTAGCACTCTTGATGGTCACAAACATTATAAACATAATATTGTCTTGGTTTGCCGTCTTTGATTCCTTGGAAGATACATCCAATATTTGTTTTACCCTTGGTTCTTGGGCCTAAAGAAGCTGGATCGGGTAGAACGGCTTTTAAAAACTGTAAGGGTTGAATAAGCTTACCTTCGAATTCTATAGGCTCAATGGATGTCATGCCGACATTTTCAAGTACTTGAAGATGAGTCAGATATTTTTGAGAAAAAGTCATCCAAAATCTAATTCTCTTTACGTTTTCAATGTTTTTAGCCAAAGATTCTATTTCTTCATGGTGAAGTAGATAAATATCCATATCGCCTATTTCAGGGAAGTTAAAGCTTCTTTTGATTTCAAGGGGCTTAGTTTCAACCCATTTTCCGTTTTCCCAGTAGCTGCCAGGTGCTGTTATTTCCCGTATATTTATTTCTGGATTAAAATTTGTTGCAAAGGGGTAACCGTGGTCACCGGCATTAGCATCTAAAATATCTATATAGTGAATTTCATCAAAATAATGTTTTTGTGCATAGGCAGTAAAAACACCAGTAACTCCAGGGTCAAAACCGCTACCTAAAAGTGCTGTAATACCTGCTTGTTCAAACTTTTCTTTGTATGCCCACTGCCATTTGTATTCGAACTTAGGCACATCAGGGGGCTCGTAATTTGCAGTATCCACATAATCTGTTTTTGTTGCAAGGCAAGCATCCATAATGGTTAAGTCTTGGTAAGGCAAAGCTACATTGATAACTATGTCAGGTTTATAATTATTAATTAAATTGATGAGTTCTTCTGTGTTGTCTGCATCAACTTGGGCAGTATGTACAATGCATTTGCCGCCATCCAATTCTTTTTTTAGCTCATCACATTTAGATTTTGTTTTACTTGCTATAATAATTTCCTCAAATACTTCAGGATTTTGAACACATTTGTGTGCTACAACTCTGCCGACTCCACCGGCTCCAATAATTAATGCTTTTCCCATATCAAAACCTCCATTTCAAGATTTAATATTAATTACAAATAAAAATAATTTATTTATATACATATAAGAGTATTTCTCTTAATAGCTTGCAAGCCAAAGCTGTTGATGCCCCTGTAGGGTCAAGGGGTGGGGCAAGCTCTGTAATATCAAGAGCAACTATATTTAAATTTGATACTTTTTTTATTGCATCTAACAGTTGACAAAAGCTGACCCCACCTGCCTCAGGAGTTCCTGTACCAGGAAATACGGAACTATCTAGGACATCTAAATCTATCGTTAAGTAAACAGGTTGCTCTTTTAAGCTGTTTACTAGATTATCTAATTGGTCAAAATTAAAGAAACTGGTGTGGACATGCTTTTTGCCCCAGCTAATTTCTTCTCTAGAGCCACTTCTTATACCAAATTGAAAAATTTTATTGTCTCCAACTAAATCCCAACAGCGTCTTATAACTGTTGCATGAGATAAGCTTTCGCCCAAGTATTCATCCCTTAAATCTGAATGAGCATCAAAATGAATGATGTGAAGATCCTTATAATTATTTACTACAGCTCGTATCGCCCCCAAACTAACAAGATGCTCTCCGCCTATCATTAAGGGAATCTTTTTATCCTTTAATATTTTGAGTACAAAATTTTCAATTTCCTCAAGAACTTTTGCTGTATTTCCTAAGGGAAGCTCCAGATCCCCAGCATCAAATACATTTATATCTTCCAGATCTTTATCCTGGTAGGGGCTATAAGTTTCTATTGAGTAGCTTTCATTTCGGATAGCTGAACTAGCAAATCTTGCTCCAGGACGATAGGAAGTTGTCCCATCAAAGGGTGCTCCAAAGATTACTATTTTACTTTCTTGATAGTTTTTATCACAGCCTAAGATACTATGGATGTTTTTTTCAGGCATTTTTCAAAAGCTCCTTTACATAGTTTGGTAAAGCAAAACAACCTTTATGAAGGTCAGTATTGTAGTATCTAGTCTTTATGTCAAGGGAATTCCAGTTTGTATCTAAGTCGCCTATGGGATCAAGACCTTTGGAAGCAAAGCCAAAAATCCAATGACCTGACGGATAGGTTGGAATATGTGCTTGATAAACTAGGGCTGTTGGAAATACCGATTTTATCCGTTTATGAGTTCTTTGCATTGCTAAGGCATCATTTGGATAGTAAGGGCTTTCGTGTTGATTTACTAAGATACCTGATTCTTTTAGTGCCTTGTAGCAATTGCCGTAGAATTCTTTGGTAAAAAGATCTTCGCCTGGTCCAAAGGGATCGGTTGAATCTACGATAATTAAATCATATTCATTATGTTTATTTCTAACAAATTTAAGACCGTCTTCATAATATATATTTACTCGCTTATCATCTAATTTACATGCGGTTTGGGGAAGATATTTTTTACAAATATCTACTACGAGCTTATCTATTTCTGCCATATCAATTCGCTCTATAAAATCATACTTTGTAAGTTCTCTTATAACTCCACCATCGCCAGCTCCAATAACTAAAACATCACGAATTTTTGGATTCACCGCCATAGGTATGTGTGTCATCATTTCATGGTATATAAATTCATCCTTTTCGGTAAGCATTAAGAAGCCGTCTAGTACCAAGATTCTTCCAAAGATATAAGAATCAAAGACATCTATGCGTTGAAAATCACTTTCTACACTTATTACATGTTTATCAATCTTAATAGAAAAACGGGCGTTTTTTGTATAGTACTCAGTAAACCATAAATCCATATTATCCCTCCACAACCAAGATATTTTCTACTTTCATATCTTGAGGCCCCATAAGCAGGCTGCCCTTGTCCTTTGCATAAGCTATATAATCAATAATTTCACCGGTTATTCTTTCACCGGGAGCTAAAATTGGTATGCCAGGCGGATAAGCCATAACAAATTCCCCACTGACTTTACCTTTACTATCTTTTAAGGACATAATTTTTTTGTCGCAAAAAAATGCTTTTTGAGGCGTACATACCAAATCGGGCTTAATATAATTATGATCATACATATTTGAAGGATCTTTCGCATAAAGTCTTTTAATTTCATAAAGGGCTGAAATAAGTCTTTCTATTTCCATAGCTCTGTCACCAGCAGTTACAACGGCTAAAATATTGCCTAAATCTCCAAACTCAACCTGTATTCCATAATCCTCACTTAAAATATCATAAACTTCGATTCCTGCTAGACCTATATCCCTTGTATTTATTGAAAGCTTTGTCACATCGAAGTTGCACACGTTCTCATTATTGACAAGCTCAGAAGAGAAGGCATAATATCCTCCCAGGCTATTAATTTCCTTTCTGGCATACTCTGCAAGTTCAACAGTTTTTTTTATTATTTCTTTTCCGTTTAAACTTAGGTTTTTTCTTGCCAAGTCTAAGGATGTTAGCAGTAAATAAGAAGCACTGGTTGTTTGGGTAAGGCCAATAATTTGCCTTACATAGTCACAATTTACATTTTCACCACACAACAATAAAGAGCTTTGAGTTAAAGAGCCTCCTGTTTTGTGCATACTTACGGCTGCCATGTCTGCACCAGCCTTCATAGCAGAAACAGGCATATTTTCTCCAAAATAAAAATGGGTACCATGAGCTTCATCCACCAGTACCAACATATTGTGACTATGAGCTAGCTCAACGATTTCTTTTAAATTAGAACATATTCCATAGTAAGTTGGATTGTTTACCAATATAGCCTTGGCATCAGGGTGTTCTTCAATCCCTTTTTTTATATCAGCAATCGACATACCCAAGGCAATCCCTAGCCTGTTGTTTATGCCAGGATCTATATAAACTGGGATAGCTCCACTTAAAATAAGAGCATTTATAGCACTTATGTGTACATTGCGGGGCATAAGTATTTTTTCACCTGCTTTGCAGGCTGACATCACCATAGCTTGAACAGCAGAAGTTGTTCCATTAACAATAAAAAAGCAGCTATGGGCTCCGAATGCTTCAGCAGCCAATTGCTGTGCATCTTTAATAACTGATACGGGATGATTTAGGTTGTCCACTGATTTCATTGAATTAACATCAGCCTTAAGGCATTTTTCTCCAAGAAAATCAGTAAGCTCCTTATTGCCNCGGCCACCTTTGTGTCCTGGAACATCAAAATGTACAATTCGTTCAGCCCTGTGTTTTTCTAAAGCCTCATAAAGAGGAGCATTACTTTGATTCAACCTTAACACCTCCTAAGAATCAAAAATATTCATGCCACTAAAAATTTCAATCATTTCTTTTCTTAATCTATCCGTTATTTCAAGCCTTTTCATAGGAGGCAGTTCATATACATCTTGATTAAAGAGATAGTTTTGTAATTCTATATCCTTTATAAGCATCTTTGTATGGAATGTATTGGACTGATACACATTTACATCAACCGCATCATATTTTCTTAGAATGCTTTTATTTATATAATCTTGTATTGATTTTATGTCATGATCGATATAGTATTTTTTTCCGTATATATCTCGGGTGAAGCCTCTTACCCTGTAGTCTATGGTTATTATGTCCGAGTCAAAGCTGTTTATTAAAAAATCCAGTGCATTTAAAGGAGAAATCTTCCCACAGGTAGAGACATCAATGTCTACACGGAAAGTGGAAATATCATTATCAGGGTGATGCTCTGGGAAGGTATGTACAGTAACATGGCTTTTATCCAAATGAGCATGCACAGTTTCTTTTTGTATAGCCCTGCCATCAATCATACCTTGGTTGCAAGACTCATTTATTTCATGAGGAAGCAATTGTCCCTCTGCTATCAAAATGTTTACAGAAGCCCCTTGTGGTTCATAATCTTGCTTTGAGATATTAAGTATATTGGCTCCAATAATATCAGCAACCTTGCATAGAATATTTGTAAGTCTTTCTGAATTATACTGTTCATCTATATACTCAATATAATCATTTTTTTCTCTTTCACTTGCTGCATAACAGACATCATAAATATTAAAACTAAGGGACTTTGTAAGATTATTAAAACCATACAAGGTTAACTTCTTTTCCAACCCTAACACCACTACCTTTCTAATCGATTATAAAAATACTAAGAACTAGGATATGTCTTAAGCAAGAAGATTATTACATATTTTATTTATAAATGCAATATAATTTTTTGAATTGTGAGAGAAGTAAAACAGGGGGACGGTTCTTTGCTTCATTCTTTTTAAAGAATGAAGCAAAGAACCGTCCCCCTGCTTCAAAGCACTGTCTTTTTGTTTCAGACCTTACTTTTCACTATTAATTAAAGAGTTTTCACATAATCTCCAATTTTCTTATCCATGGTTTTTATATGATTAGTAAGCCAGTTAATAACCATTTTATTAGCATTAATTATTACTAAAATATTGCCGCCGCCTTCATTATAATCACTTTTTAGTTTTGCAAGATCACTAATGAATTTTGCATGGGCTTTCTTTTGGGCATCAAGTTCGGGGTATCCGATTTTTGTCATGTAAGCTTCTTCATCTCTAAAATGTAGTTTTGTATATTCATCTAAGAAGTCAATCATTTGATTGATATATTCTTTTGCTCTTTGTTGTTTTCCAGCTTCAAATAGTTCATTAGCTTTTTCAAACCATATTTTGTGCTGCTCATCAATATTTTCAACACCAACAGATAAATCAGGAGTCCACTTTATTGCCATATAAATCCACCCCTCATAATTATTTTAATTATATTGTATAGTTTTTTTAGAATAAATTCAATAGATTTAAAAAATAATGACACATTATGTCGATATTATATGATAGAAGTATTGAAGCAAAAGAACCGTCCCCGTGCTTCCCTGTATAACAAAGGTAGCAAAATTGCAACCATTAAGTTATGTTTACAACAATTTTGCTATTGTATTATTATCTTGAGGTGATGAAAATGATTTTTTGTGAAAAACTACAATTACTAAGGAAAAACAAAGGGCTTACACAAGAGGAAATGGCTGAAAGGCTTGATGTATCGAGACAGGCAGTTGCTAAATGGGAGTCAGGGCAGGTTTATCCGGATATTTCAAATTTAATTCAAATTAGTGATTTATTTAATGTGTCTATTGATTATCTTGTTAGAGATCAGGAGTGCATGCTAAATATTTCATCTAATAACAAAACAGATCTGGATAAACTGATTGATTTTAGGCTCGAAGCAAATATAAACACATATGCAGCATTTAAGAATGAGACAAGTTCAACAAGGCTTGATTCTCACGACTTTAGGTACACAAAAGGACCTTTTACATATCATGATACATATGTTGGCGGAGAAAAATTTGCAGGTCAAGAGGCGATTTGGGAAGATGGAAAAGCTGTTTATGCAATGAATTATGTAGGACGGGTTTTGGCAGAACAATTTAGTGGAAATTTCTTAAAAGAGGCTCTTAGAAAGGCAGATAAAAACATGCCTTATAGAGGACCAGAATATTATCAGTCTGGAGAATACTTATATAAGAGCAAAGTTGTAGGTGATTTTACATGGTTTCAAGGCTATGAAGAAATTTATTGTAATGGCATAAAGGTATATGAGTGCTATTTTCACGGAGGCTTGATTCAGTAAAATAAAACTTAAAAAAATAAATTAGATTATTTAGCTACCATCATAAAGTAAGATGGTAGTTTTTTTATAAAAATAATTAAAAGAGTATGGGAAATATTGAAAGGCTTACCATGAATAATTAGTTGACATAAATAGTTGATAGAACTATTATTAAATAGTAAACATATAAAATGTGTTTAATATGGGTATCAAATTAACTGATTATATCCAATGATGACAAAATTATTTACTTTTAAAAATTTTCATCGGAGGTGGACATCATGGGTTTAATTAATAATATAATCTTTAATATATATTCTATTGTAATAATACTAATCATTTATTTTTTTGCATTTAAATATTTAAGAAAAAATTCTCTATCAGATAAATTTTATATGTTGATATTAAATACTACGATAGTGATGCTTCTTATTGATATCTTAAGCAAATTTGATGGGAATAGTTCTATCATTTATGTTGTATTTAATCATATTGGTAATTTCATGCTTTTTCTAATGAGCCCTGTTTTACCTTCATTATGGGTAGTATATGTTCACTATCTGGTATTTCGTGATGAAAAGAGAACCAAAAAATTATTTTATCCTCTTTGTGGTATTAATATAATTAATGCTATTACTTTAATATTATCTCAATTTTTTGGATGGTTTTATTATATAGATTCGGAAAATGTCTATCATAGAGGTCCATACTTTTTAATTCCTATATTTATTACGGTTATTTTGATATTTGCATCACTTGCAATAATTTTATCAAACTACAAAAAAATGAATAAAAACTGTTGGCTTTCACTTATTCTATGTACCCTACCTACATTTATTAGCATAATATTTCAAGTTAGATTCCACGGAGTATCCCTAATACTAAATAGTGTTGTACTTCCACTATTGGCATTATTACTAACCATTCAAAACCACAATATCTACACTGACTACTTGACAGGGGTTAATAACCGAAAAAAGCTTGATAGCTATTTAAAAGAAAGAATTAATTTGTGCAATAAAGAAAAGAGTTTTTCTGCTATTTTAATAGATATCAATAATTTTAAAGAAATTAATGATAATTATGGGCATAAAATGGGGGATGATGCATTAGAGACAGCAGCAAAATTGCTTAAGAGCTGTATCCGTGAAAGCGATTTTATAGCAAGATATGGCGGAGATGAATTTTGTGTTGTTTTGGATGTATCAAATAAAAAAGACTTAGAAGCCTTGGTTTGCAGAATAAATAAATGCCTTGAAGAATATAATAAGTGCGGTGCCCATCTTTACAAACTTGAGTTTAGTATGGGTTATGCAGTATATGATTATAAAACTCATAAGTGTGTAGAAGAATTTCTACATCAGATAGATATGTTAATGTATGAGAATAAAAGGGCTTATAAAAACAAATTAAAAGAAATTTGTACTTGATAGCTAATCATAGAAAAGATTATATAAGATATTGTACTGTTTAGTGTAGGCTATTCATCTAAACCGTAGAGTAGGTTTTTGCTTCATTAGCGATGGATGATGAATCATTTGCTTGCAACAAAGATAAATGATAAAATGAGAAATAAAAAAGAAAAAGAGGGAATATTGTATGTGGATATTATTTGCAATACTATCGGCAATTTTTGCGGCACTGACTTCCATACTGGCGAAAATCGGTATTGAAGGCGTAAACTCTAATCTGGCGACAGCGGTAAGAACCATTGTTGTTGTGATTATGGCATGGTTAATGGTTTTTATTACGGATGCACAGGGTGGTTTATCTGCAATCAGCAAAAAGAGCTGGATATTCCTGATTCTATCTGGACTAGCGACGGGTGCATCCTGGATGTGTTATTATAAAGCTCTGCAGACTGGGGAAGCTTCAAAGGTCGTGCCGATTGATAAATTGAGTGTGGTGATAACGGTTGTTCTTGCATTTATTTTTCTTCATGAAAAAGTGGATGCCAAAACGATTATTGGCTGTATTATGATTACAGCAGGTACTTTGGTTATGGTCTTATAAAATTAGGCTCCTATACCCGATATTTCAGGGGTAAGGAGCCTAATGTATTGGTTAAAGCTTATATTTTGGGTGTTTGATGGATATTTTTATATTACGATATTTTTGGAACAAAGTTTAACGATACTTTTCCCAACTAACAATCTCTGATATATCCATTCTATTTTTGTTTTCTGGTGCCGTATCTGCAGGATAGCCTATAGGTATAAGTGCTATTACTTCTAAGTTTTCAGGAAGCCCTAATATCTTATGACACTGCTTTGCATCAAAGGCACATACCCAACAGGTGCCCAGACCTAAATCTGTTGCTGCAAGGGTCATATGATCAATAGCAATAGCTACATCTATGTTGCAGTGATCCTTGCCATCTTTTCTTTTCCATGATTTTGAATGATCTCCGCATACAACAATAACAGCAGGAGCTGTTTTAAACCATTCTCTTGGATATGTTTCTGCTATTTTGTTTTTTGTATTTTCATTAGTAACCACAATAAAGTTCCAGGGTTGCTTATTAACAGCCGAGGGTGCTATTCTAGCTGCTTCAAGAACTTGAAGGAGCTTTTCTTTCTCCACAGGTCTATCTAAATAGCTTCTTACAGAATATCTTTTTTTAGCAAGTTCAAGAAATGACATAAAAGATTCCTCCTTAGGGATTTTTATTAATAAAATTATTTTATAATTAATACATATGGACTATAAAAAATATATAATAAATAAAAAGCAGTGTCAAAAATATGATTCCAAAAGCAGAATGTTTTATTCCATATATAGCATCTTATGTCAAGATATGATATCATATAACATATTGTGGTTGGAATTAATCTGTTTATAAAATGTTTAAAGACTATTTTGCTGTAAATAAGAAATGAAGTAAAGGCCTATAGGATAAAGTTATGAGAAAGCTTCATGAAATATTTTTGCTTGGGTCAGGGTTTAAGCTTAAGTGTATAGTCATTTGAAATTTTTTTAAATCATAGAAAGTTGACATAGGGGGGAAGCTTATGGATATAATGTTAGAAATACTTAAGTTTATCCAATCGTTTTCAAATGATACTTTTGATTTTCTTTTTGAATTGATTACTATGTTAGGAGAGGATTATTTCTTTATTATTGTCACTGCACTTTTTTATTGGTGTTTTAATAAAAATTTAGGATATAAACTAGCATTTATTTATCTAACAAGTGGAACCATTAATACTATGATTAAGGAAATTATTAAGTTTCCAAGGCCTATTGGATATGAAGGAATTAGATCAATTAGGGTAGAAACTGCAGGGGGTTATTCTTTTCCCAGTGGCCATACCCAGCAAACAACTTCTTTATTTACAACTTTAATGATAGTTTTTAAAAAGAAATGGCTTTATTTTGTAGGCATAATATCCATGCTTTTAGTTGCTTTTTCAAGGATGTATTTAGGAGTTCATTGGCCAACAGATGTTCTTGGAGGCTTGATTATTGGAGTATTGTGGACTATTTTCTCAATTAAATTATTTGATTGGGCTAAAAACAAGGAAAATCCTATACTACTAGGCGTTCTAGTTATACCTATGTTTGTATGTATATTATTTTTTAAGACATCAACTTATTTTAAGGCTATTGGTACACTGACTACCCTTTGGATTGGCTATATAGTTGAAGATAAATATATTAAATATGAAACAAAAGCAGTATGGTGGAAGCAAGTTATTAAAGCTGGAATTGGATTTTTTGGTCTTGTCTTTATTAAAGTATTTGTAAAACAGCTTCTCCCATTAAATATCTACAGTGATTTTTTAAGATATGCATTAATGGGATTTTGGATGACAGTGATATCTCCTATAATTTTTCGTGTACTTAATATTGAGGAAAGAAAAGAGTTGGGAAAATCCAATAAGCATTCAAAAGAAGTTTTTATGGAATAGCTAAAAATTTAAAGACAAGGGAAGTTTAAAAATACCGTGGTTAACCACGGTATTTTTATCAAACTTATTTGATTTGTTCAACTTCATATCCTAATTCTTGTAATCGTGCTACTATACTCGAATCACTCACCATATGACCAGCTCCAGCAACTACAAAGTATGTGATTCCATTTTCTGAATTTAAGTATTGAGTTATCTTGTTAGTCATATTCTCATCTCTACCGAAAATTAATTCTTTATATTCTCCTTCTCCAATTGATGCTAAATAAGATTCTGTAAAAGCTTCTACATCTCCTTCAATCCATTGATTAAGCCATGCGTCAGCCAAGTTAGCAGCTTCTTCTTTTAAGGAAGGATCTTCAAGAGATTTTAATGTTTCTATTAATTGATTTTCTTGAAATTCTGATGAAAGGTTATCAAATAAATCTGCTTGAAATTTTATTCCTTCTAATTCTTTAACAGTTTTACCCATAAATGCTGAATTAATAAGGAAATAATAATCTATACCTAAATTTGCTGAGTAAGCTGAGCTACCAATTCCATCTTCTTTTTGCATTACAAGTGAAGATAGCTGTTGTGATAGTGCCCAGGCTTTATAAGTATTATAATGTGATTCTGGTACTCCAAGTTGTGTCATTATCTCTTTTAATTTAGCATATGTTTCTTCTGATATATGATCTTTTATAGTACTTCCGTCTGTATATGTCATTTTTGATTGTAAATATTGCAAACCTTCTATATCAGATATAATGTCTGCTTCTACTACTAGGGCATCAGAATCCTCAAAAGCTTCTTTTATTTTACTATTCATTGGATAAACATCGTGTTTTGCAAGATGAATAGAAGCGAGGAGGTAAACTGTATTATTGTCTTTTGATACTTTCCAAAAGAAGCCCGAAGAACCTTTATCAGTTTCAGTAACAATTTTTTCTACAATTCTTGTAGCAAAAATAGCGGCATCNTCTAAAGTACATATAGCATCTAAATTATAATTATTACCGTCTCCTCTAAGTACAGAGTTTTTAATCATAAAACTGATAGCTTTGTCTTTTTCGCTTGCTGCTACTGTCATCGATTCGGGCAACTCGAAGAAGGAAACCCAATTATATAAAGACTCTAGGAAATCTTTTCTTGTTCTAGATTCAGTCAGTATAAAAGATAATGCAGATATGTCTTTATTTGGTTCTAATTCTAATTTATGCAGCTTCTTTATAAGATTTTTATGCAATTTTGATTGTGCCTCAAAGCTTAGTGGAGCCTGCATATTGGTGTGCCATTCAATAGGTATAAGCCCCATGCGTTCTCCTTCAAATATAGTTCTGGCTGCCCAAGGGCTATAAGTTGCTGTTGTTTGTGCTTGTGATTCATTTGCATATACAGGCATCCACCACAACTGTGGTATGATAACTAATGCTAATAAAAGACTAACAAATTTTTTTGTAAATTGTTTTTTCATATAATCCCTTCTTTCAAATTTTTTATTTATATATATTTATTTATATATATTAATTTAATAATTTTTTAGATTAATACTCTTTTTTCGCATATTTATAAAGAGAGAGTAAATATGATATTGTTAAGGATAAAAAAAATACAATTCCTAATTTTATATATGAAGGTTCAAAGGAGTCTAAGGCCTCCAAAACCATTCCCCATTCCGCGGTAAATATAAATAATATGGTAAAAAATCCAATTGATAAGTAAAAAAGAACTTTTCTTTCAACACAAAAGCTAATAAATAGCCAAAGGGCATGGATTATTAACGCTACTATAGCAAGTATAAGATTTTCTTTATAGCCAGACATATGGTACTTTATGCCTAAACAAGAAAAGAGTAGAGACAATATGTAAGTAATAGCAATGATAATAGGAAGAGTAATAAAAACTGACAAATATGTGCTTGTTACAATTTCAGTGCGTTTAACAGGAAGACTATTAATTAGTCTGGCATCAGGATTATTTTGATCAAGATTCCTTATCATAGTAGTTAATATAAAATTTATTAAGATTGCAAGAACTAATAAATTTGTATTTTCTGAGAGTTTTAATAGCAAGATAAATATACTACCTGCAATCCAAATAAGATAAATTCTTTTAGGGAGCAAAAAAAATCTTTTTATAAGGACTAACATATATAACCTTCTTTCTAAAAGTCTTTTTTTATATAAAATATTGTGGTAAACAAATAGGATATAAAAAATAAAGTTAATGAAATCATGAAAAATGAAAAGCAATTTAGGTAATTTGTGTAAAAATCTTTAATTTCCTTAATCAACATATAAAAAATATTAGCTTGAGCAATATCATCTATTGTTGGATAAAAAAAGATAATAAGTATACTTGTAATCAAAGCCCATATATGAGCTATTAATCCCCAGTTGGCTTTTAATAAGAAGTTTACTGGTAATGTCAGAGTTGTAATGCACATTAAAACACTTATTGTTGATATTAGATCCATAATGGATATAAAGGACATAATTGAGATGCCAATTAATTTTAATAAACCACCTATTAAGCCAACCAATATAGTATTGATTAATCCAACAATTATAACAAGCAAATATTTCGCAGTTATTTGTTCAATCCTAGTAATTTTAAGACTATGTATAAAGATATTATGTTTTGAATCTAAGTATTGAACACAGGCAATAATTATAAGAACATATAGACTACTGGTCAAGTATGGATAAAAAAGTGATTCTCCTGTATATGAAACTATTAAGGCTTCAAAAAGTAAAAAATGAATTAATGAAGGTATAAAAAGAAGCCACCATATTTTACGAGACATATATAAGTCTTTATAGATAATATTAAATATGCTTTTGTTCATTTCTAGCCTTCCTCCTTGCTGCGTTAATATGTACCATAATATCTTGCAAAGAAGGTCGTTCGATGATAACAGAATCCCCAAACTTTTTTTGGATGCTCGGAATATCTACAGTAAGAGCCTCAAAGCCAAAGGAATTATGATCTATATTAACAAAGGATTCTTTTATATCTGCATTAAGCAAGTCATTAGCACCTTTTACAATGGCATAAGTCTCAATAATCTCATCTTTTGAACGGCTAAATATAATTTCCCCATCTTGAATAAAGGTAATATAATCAGCAATTTTATCTAAGTCGCTTGTTATATGGCTTGAAAAGAAGATTGACTTATTTTCATTTTGCATTAATTCTAAAAGCAATTCTAATAATTGGGCACGAAAGACTGGATCTAAACCTGCAGTAGGTTCATCCATAATAATCAAATCAGGGTCGTGGGATAAGGCCATAGCAATTGAAAATTTCATTTTCATTCCTTTTGATAATTTTTTAACCTTTTTGTCTAAAGGTAAATCAAATTGCTTAATGTATTTATAAAAGAGCTCATCATTCCATTTTGAATAAAAAGGAGCTATTATCTTTCTTATTTCATGCAGCTTAAAGTCCTCATAAAAGCAATTTTCATCATAAACAAAGCCGATTCTATCTTTTATTTCTTTTTCATTCTTAATGTGGTCCTTTCCAAAAATCTGAATGCTGCCACTGTCTTTTTTTATTAGATTCATAATTAACTTAATAATTGTTGTTTTTCCTGCTCCATTAGGACCGACAAAACCCATAATATATCCTTGTTTTAACTCAAAAGAAATATCTTTTAAAGAAAAGTCCTTATATTTTTTATTAACGTTTTTAACTGCTAGAATATTAGTCATGCATATCCTCCTCATATAGGAATTTCAATATTTCAATTAGTTCATCAAAAGTTAGATTTATAAGTTTACTGTCCCTAATAATTTCTGATAGTTTTTTTTCGATTTCTGATAATTTTTTTTCCCGCATTAGTTCTTTATTTTGGCTTGCAACAAAGGAACCTTTTCCTGCTACGGTTTCAATTAGTTTTTCTTTTTCTAGTTCTTCATAGGCTCTTTTTGTGGTAATCACACTAATGCGAAGTTCTTGTGCTAATTTACGAATTGAAGGAAGCTGAGTGCCTTCAGCAAGTTCGCCATATAATATTTGACTTTTAATTTGTTCTACGATTTGTTCATATATAGGTTTGCTTGAGCTATTAGATAATAATATTTTCATAACTATCTCCTATCTATCAATGTACATACTGTACATACTATATATATACAGTATATACATTGATAGCACAGCTGTCAACTAAAATATTTAAATTTTTTATTTTAGTTAATAAAAAGTTTATTGCCTTTTTGCATAAGATAGTTAAATAATAAATTCTATAAACTGAGATTATTAAAGCTTTTGCGGCATTTTAAGAAAGTTGCAGAATTATCAAGGAGTATAATAAGCTTACTCTTTTCTTTAGCAAGATAACGTGATATAATGGTAAAGTAACTTTACTTTTAACTGGAGGTAATAACAATGAAGAAATTAAATATGAAAAAATTAATGTCACTATTTTTATCCTTAACTATACTTTTTGCATTGTCAGCTTGTAATTCAAAAGAAGACAGTGATTTAAGTTATGTTAAGAGCAAAGGCACCTTGATTATTGGTTATACGAATTATGCACCCATGAATTATTATGATGAAAATGGAAACTTTACTGGTTTTGATACTGATCTTGCAATTTTGGTTTGTGAAAAACTTGGTGTTAAGCCTGAATTTGTTGAAATTAACTGGGATACCAAGGAAGTAGAACTTAATGCAAAATCTATTGACTGTATTTGGAATGGACTAACTATTAATGATGAACGTAAAGCTACCATGGAAATTACCAAACCTTATGTAAAGAATGCCCAAGTAGTTTTGATGAAAGAAGGGGCAGATTATAATGGTACTGAATCTTTAATCGGTAAGAGTGTAGTAGCCGAGCAGGGTTCTGCTGGTGAAACTACTATTTTAGAGGATGAAAATTTAAGTCAAGCAAATTACATACCTAAAACATTACAAACAGATTGCTTGATAGAGTTAAAAGCTGGAACTGTTGATGCAGCTGTATTAGACTTAACTTTAGCAAATACTATGACTGGAGCAGGTACCAGTTATGAAGATATTATAATAGTAGATAAATTAGCAGAAGAAGATTATGGAGTTGCATTCCGTAAGGGTTCTGATATTTGTGAAGAAGTAAATAAGATTTTTGATGAACTTCTTGCAGATGGAATCATGGATCAATTGGCTGAAAACTATGGATTGGATTTAGCTGAATAACATTATGCTACATATTAATATAAAATAAACTAAAAGTCAGAGGGTATCCTCTGACTCACTACTTATATGTTGAGGGAAGATAGCTATGAATGAGATTACTATAATAATTAGCCGCTTATCAGAAAGTTTTATGCTCAATTGTAAACTCTTTGTATTAACCCTTTTATTCTCCTTACCCTTAGGGCTGGTGATTGCTTTTGGCTCTATGAGTCGTTTTAGCCCCCTTAGGTGGTTGGTGCGGACTTTTGTTTGGATAATTAGGGGAACACCGTTGATGCTTCAGCTTATTGTAATTTTCTTTGGACCAGGTCTTTTAGGGATGTCCTTTTCTTGGCCCGGTGGAGCATCAGGACGTTTTGTTGCTGCAACAGTTGCTTTTATTATTAATTATGCTTGTTATTTTTCAGAGATTTATAGAGCAGGAATTGAGAGCATACCAGCAGGACAATATGAAGCAGGTCAGGTCTTGGGTATGACAAAAAGTCAAATCTTTTTTAATGTAACATTGCTTCAAGTAATAAAACGTATCATTCCGCCAGTTGGTAATGAGGTTATGACCTTAGTAAAGGATACATCTCTTGCACGCATCATTGCTAATAAGGAAATTATTATGATGGCTGGCGAATACACCAACAAAGGACTTATTTGGCCTCTTTTTGCAACAGGGATTTATTTCCTTATCTTTATAGGGGTCTTAACTATACTGTTTGATTGGTTAGAAAAGAAACTGAGTTATTTCCGTGTGTGAAAGGAGGGAACCCCATTGGCGATTTTAGAAGTTAAAGCTATCGAGAAGTCTTTTGATAATACTCATGTCTTAAAAGATATTAATTTTTCCTTGGAAAAAGGAGAGGTAATGGCGATTATAGGTTCTTCGGGAAGCGGAAAAACCACATTATTAAGATGCCTTAATTTTTTAGAGAGGCCTGATAAAGGAACTATCATTGTAAATAATGAGGTAATTTTTGATGCAATGGATCCCTCTACCCAAAAGGAAAGTGAAGTGCGAAAAAAACGTTTACATTTCGGCTTGGTTTTCCAAAACTTTAACCTATTTCCTCAATATACAGTTCTAAAAAATGTTACCTTAGCAGCTGAATTACTAGCTAAAGAGCGTTCTGATTACAAACAAAATAAAAAAGTTATTATAGAAGAAATCCAGGAACGGGGAAAAACGCTTCTTTCTCAGGTTGGTCTTTCGGATAAGATGAATTTTTATCCTCATATGATATCTGGTGGACAGCAACAGCGTGTGGCTATTGCCCGTGCCCTAGCCTTAGAGCCAGATATTTTATGTTTTGATGAGCCTACTTCTGCTTTAGACCCTGAGCTTACAGGCGAAGTATTAAGAGTAATCAAGGGCTTGGCAGAGCGGAATACTACAATGATTATTGTAACCCATGAGATGGACTTTGCCCGGGATGTAGCTGACCGAGTTATTTTTATGGATGATGGTGTGATTGTTGAACAGGGTAGTCCTCAAGAAGTGTTTGCTAATCCTAAAGAAGAGAGGACTAAGCAGTTTTTAGCCCGTTATAATAATGCTTAAATGGCAATAATAAAACCATGATAGTTTTTGAGACTATAAATTATTTGCTAAATTATATGAGAATGTCTTTTATGACATTCTTTTTTTATATATAATATTTCTATTGGACAGATGTTTTATAGAAGAATTACAAAAAGAGCTACTTGAATGTTCCAATGAAGCTATTTTATTAGATATAAAAATGCAAAAAATTCTTGAACTTATAGATTCAAGAAATTAAAATGAATTAAGAAAGGATAGCACAATGGGAGTAAGAGATTTTTATTTAATAGTAATCGTAATTGTAGCACTCGTTATTGACTATATTAGAAGAAAGAAAATAAAAGAAATGTTTATTTGTGATTCCCAATTTGGTATATTATGCTTTAAAAGAAATAGATATAATGAAAGTTGTAACGACTTGGTATGTTATGATAAAAGAATTAGATTTGGAAACTACAATCCCACTATTCAAATAAAAAATTATAAAAAAGATAATCACAAGTTATATGTGAAAGCTTTAAACTATGTTTACGAGATTCAAAATGAAATAATAGAAAGTTTATGTAAAGAAATTCGAAGCTATTCTAATAGTTGGAATCTGCGTGATAAAGATAGTAATTTAATTACTTATGAATATATAAAAGAAAATTTTAATGTCGATACAATCATAATTAGCATTGAAGCTGGGGAAATAATAGCAGCAATTAAGGCATGGTGTGATGGGGTAATAGAGGATCAAGATATTGCTATGTACATAAATTGCACAAAAAAAGAAATAGTAAAATATTCTATTGAAGAATAAATAATAATTCTTTAGGGGTGGTTGAGAATTTATGAAACAAAATTTCACTTTAGGTATTTCTTATACTTGTGGTGAGGAAAAAAAGGACCTAATAAAAATAGAAGAATTGGTATTTGAAGATTCAAAATTAGGGACAATTAGATTTTTTAGATATGATGATTGCGATGAATTGATATCTGAAGGTTTAAATATTAAGTTTGGTAAATTTAACCCTAGTATTGAAATAAGTATTTATAAAGAAGAATATAATTACCTATACCTTGAAGCTTTAAGATATATTTATGAAAATCAAGATGAAATTTTAGATAATTATTATAAAGAAGCTGTAGAAGTTTGTAACGACTGGGGAGTATATGATGAGGATGGGAACTCAATTACAATTACATATGAATACGCAAGTGAAGATTTTAAAATTTCTGAGATATCGCTTTATTCATATAAAAATAAAGAAGTAATGGCAATGCTTTGGGGTTACCCATCAAGCGACTTGCTTGGAGGACATGGTTTAGATGTGTCTATAAATTGTACAACAAAAGAAATATAATATTTGCTTCAGTGATAATTAAGTAAAAATAATATTACTTTTCTAAAAAAATAATAAAGGATTGAATTTATAAAAATCTTAAGATATAATTGAGCGTGAAAATTTTCAATATTTGTCGAAACAATAATATTTTAAAGAGAGAGGTAATAGGGTATGGAGCTTATAAAAGAAGTGCCAATTAATACAAAAGGTGGGACTGCTCGTTTTTATGCTGATCGTGTAGAGTTTAATGACAAGACAGTTTTGTATAGTGAAATTGAGGCATTAGAAACAAGACATATGGTTACCATTAATAGATATGTAGGCATTCCATTAAGTCGGGCTTTTGATGGTACTGTATTCTTTATTATGTCAAATGGCAAGAAACAAAAAATTGATTTGAGAGCCGTGGCTATGTTTGGCATACCTATCATGAACAATCCCCAAAAATATGAGGAACTTTATCCAGAATTGTTTGAAGCAATTTTTTCTATTGTTGCAAAAAGTATGGCACAAAAATATATTGATATGATAAAAGAGGGAGCTACTGTTGAAGTAGCTGGTTTAGCTATTAACAGTACAGAAGCTAAGCCAACTAAAAAGTCAAAGAAGCCTGTTATAATAAACAAAGATAACTATCGTGACTTTGAGATTACAAAAGGTGATGGTGTAGCTATTTACGATAAACCAGGTAACTTAATATGGCAATCTTCTTTTGTGAGCAATAAGAATGCCTTCTTAATTCCACATATCTTTAATGCTATTTTTGCTTAATTTAGAGGTGGAGAACTATGGCGAAAATAAAATGTAATATATGTAAAAAAGGAAACAATGGGACAGTTTGCAGCCGCTGTGGTGCAAGCATTGGTGATACTGCGACAGAAGAGCTTGTACTTTCTGCAGGAGGATATGTTTTATATAATGACGACAAAGGTAAATATGTCGACAAGTTTTCATCTTGTAAAGTTGCTATGACTAACAGACGATTAGTAATTTATAGAATAAGGCCTGAAGCAGAAAACCCAGCATGGGGATTATTTAAGGATTTAATAAATCTCCTAACAAAAAACCCCTATATTTCTATTGATTTTAATAATATTGAATCTATACGGCGTTATCGCGAATGGTATACAATAAAGACGAAAATCGGTACATATTCAGTGTGTATGTCAAAACAAGAAGAATTTGATAAACTGTTTGCACCATATAAAGATCCAGAAGAGTTATAGGATATTTTACGGGTATTATTAAAATTGTTAACAGCTATCTTTTTGTACGATTTTATATAATGAAATTGAAAGTTTGACAACATGTTGCCTTGGTACTACTGTTCATACATATGTTGGTATTTTTGTAGGACGTAGTTTTGATGCTGGTATGATAACTAGCATCAAATTGGAATGGATAACTTACTTGATAATAATAAAGAAATATTAAATAAGAAATTATTATATGAAAGCTAAGGTATATAAAGTGTTTTTAATAGCCACCAAGTTAAAAAGTTTTGGTGGCTTTTATATTTGGCATCTTATGTTGCTTAAAGTGCAAGTTATGCTAAAGCTGGCCGAGATGAAAAGGTTTTGTGATATGTTATGGCTAAAGAATGGGGGAGATATTTGCAGATATTTATAAGGTTTCTTATAATAAAGTAAAAGAAAGCTTATCTATGGTTGGACTAGAAAGTGCTTCTAAGACACCGGCTTCTAAACTATCAAAAGGGATGCGTAATAGATTACAACTGGCAAGAGTATTTATGCACACACCCAAAATTATTTTTTTGGATGAGCCAACCAGTGGCTTAGATCCAGCAACAAGTAAATCAATCCACAAGATGATATTTAATAAGAAAATTAGCGTACATGACCGAACAAATATTGAATTGCCTCATTCTAAAAAGTTTGCTGAAAAAATCTATGTTTAATGATATAAAAAGGCGATATAATTTTATGAAGAATTTTAAAAAAGCTTATCATAATATAAGAGGAATTAAAAATAGGAGTTAAAAGAATGAAAAAAGAAAACAAACTTTCTTTAGTATGGTTATCCTTTGTAATTTATTTAGTACTATTTTTAGTAATATGCAGATTTGTTGAAAATACTCAGTTAACATGGCTTTTGCTTAGTGGATACTCACTCTTTGCATCTTTAGTGTTGCTTAAAAAATATAAAATGCCAAACAAAAAGGCTGTAATAGTTGCAGTTTTTTTGTCAGCTTTGTATGTTTTATCTGAACTAGAATACTTTGGCCTTTATTCAGCAATAAGTATTGTACTGGTATTTATCGGGGTATGCTCTGTGATAGCCACATTTGAAAATGAAAAAGATTATGCCATATACTTTTTAAAAAGCAGAAGGACAAAAGATATTCTAATTTGAATAGCTATTGGAGTTTTTTTCGGACTTGTTTTTGCGGGGGTTAACTATCTTCTTATGAAGGGAAATAATGAGATAAGACATGCTAATGTCCTGAGTGCTTTCTTGCTGTCCATAAATCCTGCAATTAAAGAGGAAATTCTTTATAGGACGGTCTTTTATGCCTTATGTTTATCTGCTGTAAATGGAGAGTTAACTACAAAGGGTGAAAGGTTTACATATTATTTTATGATGATGATTCCACATATTCTTCCGCATACTGCAAATAGCTTTCAATATTTTACTTTGAATGAATTTGTTGTTTGGTTTGTTTCTATTATTTTGTATGCAGTGATTTTTGGATCTATATTTACAATCTTACAAAAAAACGTGATATCACTTTTGCTATGATTGCCCATGGGATAGTGGATTTTATCCGCTTTTGTATATTTAGCTTGCCAATATAAAATAAAAAGCAGCTTAAGCATTTTAATTGGCTAATGCTAAAAATTTGTAGCAACAAGTCGAAAATTGATATATAATTAAATTACCATTATACAAAGGCATAATACCATTATTTGTTAGTTGTTGAATGATAAATAATAGGTATTGACCTAAGATACAAATTAAAGGAGGATAAGAATGCAAGATAATTCATTAGTTAAACATGTAAGTGTGGTTAACAAGTGCTTGAATTGGTTCTTTTTCACAGTAGGATTTATCATGTTGATTGCTGGAGTTATAACAAAGACAATTGCTACAAGTATTATTCCTCTTTCAGTAACAATAGTTTCTGCTTTTGTTGCCTTCTTTTTAAGACATAAGAAAAAGGAAACGGCAGCAAGTATTGTTTTAGTTGCTTCAGCTTTGATACAAGTACTTCCTTTAATGTTAATGGTGAGAGATAATGCTTTTGTATTAGCTATGCTACCAATCAGTGTTGGTGCTTTATATTTAAATACTTGGATTTTTGCTATTGTCGGTATTATCACAAATATATTTACGATTATTTTACAATTATCAAATCCGACTCCTGATATGGTGAATGCTTTATTTGCATGTATTATGCAAGTTCTTATAACAATCATCTTATTTTTATTAGTAAGAGCCGGCGCAAAGCTGATAAGAGCTGCAAATGAAAATGGAGTACAATTAAGTATATTATTAGATCAGTTACAAAAAACGATGGATGCAGTTAGAACAAATACTTCTGTTTTAAACACTGATATTTCCAGAGGTAAAGAGAATCTTGGAATTGTCCGTGAAATAAGCAACTCAATCGCATCAGCGGCTCAGGAAATTTCTACTGGTATAGTTAGTCAGAGTGAAAGTGTTTCTCAGATTAACCAAACGGTGAAGAAAGCAGATGAGAAAGTATCAGAGCTGATAGACTTTTCAAATCAACTGGGAAAAGTTACTACCAATACCAGTAATATTGTGACAGAAGGATTTCACAATATTAATACCCTGGATAAGCAGATGGAGATTATTAATCAGTCCGTTACAAAATCTGTAGAGACCGTTCAGGAATTATCTAAGAATATGGATGAAATATATGATTTCTTATCTGGAATTACCCACATTGCAGAACAGACCAATTTGCTTGCCTTAAATGCAGCAATTGAAGCTGCTAGAGCTGGAGAATCAGGTAAAGGTTTTGCAGTAGTTGCAGGAGAAGTTAAACAATTGGCAGAGCAAAGTTCATCGATAGTAGAGCAGATTAATCAAATCATACATCAAATAAAGAATAAAACAAAAAATGTTTTCGATGAAGTAAGCAGAGGTCAGGAAGCGACTCAAGATGGAGAGAAAGTTGTAAAAAGTGTTAATCTTAGTTTTGAAATGATACAAGATTCTTTTAAAAATATGAATCAATATATTGCTGACGAAATTAGCAGAATTGAAAATATTGCAGACTTATTTTCTAATATTGAGAAAGAAATCGATCGCATTGCAAGTATTTCTGAGGGACATGCTGCTGCAGTAGAGGAGCTGTCGGCGACAATACAAGAGCATACTGCCAGCATTGAAATTATGAATAATTTAATGCAAAACATAAAAGACTCCAGTGATAATTTGCAAGCTGTTATTCAATAATACATAATTGTTGGTTTGCTTAATTATTGAAACAATTAGAATCTATAAGAAAACAGATAGCCCTTTTGCTTATAGAAATTTTTCAGACAGAGTTCTAATAGAAACTCTGTCTTTTAATTTATCCAAAGTACAAACTAGTTAAATGAAAGGAAATTTTATTTTCTAAAAGCAAATGACTGCTTAAAAAAGCATAATTTCTAATATTCATATATCGCAAATCGAAAGAATTTGTTAAAATAATTAATTATAATAATATCAAATAATATTGATGATAATTAAGCACTTTTTTATTTGCTATCTTAAGAAACAGTGCTTACTATACTTTAAATATGCAGGGAGTTTTGGTTATGAAAGAAAGACTCGATTTTAAATCTAACATATTAATCGGTTCCTTATTATTTGGATTGTTTTTCGGGGCAGGAAATCTAATTTTTCCTGTGTACATGGGCCAATTAGCTGGCCCAAAGACATTAGAGGCGACGATAGGTTTTTTAATGACTGGAGTAGGACTTCCGCTATTAGGAGTTATTGCTTCTGCCCTTTCGAAAAGTGATAGTTTATTTGATATGGCAAAACCAGTAAGCAAAGCCTATTCGGTATTTTTTACGTGTATGCTATATTTGACGATTGGACCTTTATTTGCGATTCCCCGAACGGCCAGTGTGGCTTTTGAGGTGGGATTAAATCCTTTTATTTCAAAGGAATACCTTAAACTTGGTTTGTTTATATTTTCCCTTCTTTTCTTTGTAATTACTCTTTATTTTTCCCTCAAGCCTGCTAGAATCCTTGATTGGGTGGGAAAATATCTTACGCCCATTTTTTTAGTCCTTTTGTCGGTATTAATTCTAGCAACTTTTTTAAAACCTATGGGACAAGCCAGTCAATATGAAGCTCAAGGTGCTTATGTGCAAAAGGCATTTTTTACTGGTTTATTAGAGGGCTATAATACAATGGATGCCTTAGCTTCCCTGGCTTTTGCTATTATCATTATCTCCAATATTGAAAAGCTTGCGATTAGAGATCCTAAGAAAAAGGCCATAGAAACAGCTAAATCAGGCTTGGTTTGCGTTATGGGAATGAGTTTTATTTATGCTTCCTTAGCTTATATGGGGGCAACAAGCTTAGGGGTTGTCGGTAGAGCTTCAAATGGTGGGCAGGTTATGTCTTTAGTTAGTGAATATTACTTTGGCAATACAGGCAAGATTTTATTAGCTGCCATTGTAACAGTTGCCTGTTTAAAGACAGCCATTGGTTTAATTACTTCTTGTTCCCAGATGTTTAGTAGGCTGTTTCCAAAGTCTTTATCTTATAATCAGTATGCGGCTTTCTTTACGATAATATCTTTTATTATTGCTAACTTTGGTCTTAATAAAATTATTCAGCTTTCTATACCAGTATTGATGTTTTTATATCCATTGGCTATTGTATTGATTATTTTATCACTGCTTTTTCCAGTTCTTAATAAAGCTGAAGAAGTCTATAAGTGGACAACTGCTTTGACAATCTTTGCGGCCTTCTTTGATCTTTGTAATGCACTTCCAGATACGATAAAGAAGAGTTCTGTAATCAACAGCCTAATAAAATTTGCCAGAGTTTATTTGCCAGGATTTGATTTTGGATTTGGCTGGCTTATACCTGCACTGGTCGGCTTTATCATAGGCATTGTCTTATGGAAAGTCCGGGGAAGAAGTTTAGAACAATAATTTTATATTATCTAATGATAATAAGGATATCTTACAAGTAATGAAAAGCCCACTATGCCTTTAAAAGAATAAGGGCTTTTGGTAAAAATTAAGTTTGAATAAAAGAAGTTAAAGTTGGCAGACTAGATAATGTTATCATGATTTCTTAAAAAGTCGGAGATATAAAATACAGTGAACAAAGTTTAAAATGAAATAATTTGTCTAATATATTGAGATTATGGTGCAAAATGCCTTGAAATGTGGTACAATTATTATTAGTCTGAAAATTGTCATTAATAAGGAGGCGGCAATATGAGTGAAATGATCAATAACCGTGAATATAGGCAAAAGGTTTTAAAGGAATTAATTAAAGAACTGCACAATGGTAAAACGGTCGATGAAATAAAACCTAGATTTGAAAAGCTAATCGAAGGAATATCAGCCGCTGAAATTACTGAAATGGAACAAGCATTAATTATGGAAGGTATGCCAATAGAAGAGATTCAAAGGCTTTGTGATGTCCATGCTGCTGTTTTTAAAGGCTCCATTGAAGACATACACAGGCCACAAAGTCCTGAAGAAGTGCCAGGTCATCCTATCCATACTTTTAAACTTGAAAATGACGCAATAACTAAACTTGTTGAAAGTGAAATTAAGCCAGAATTAGAGCGTTATAAAAAAGGTGAGACAACTGAGAGTTTAAAGAAGTTAGAAGAAAGCTTTAAGAAACTTTGGGAGATAGACAAGCATTATTCACGAAAAGAAAATTTGTTGTTTCCCTATCTTGAAAAATACGGTATAACTGCACCTCCTAAGGTAATGTGGGGGGTAGATGATGAAATTAGAGAAGGTATTAAAGAAATAAACAGGAGTCTTTTAGCTGGAAATAAGGATGTACTTTTAGAAAAAGCAGAAGAAACAGTAGATAAGCTTCTAGAGATGATTTTTAAGGAAGAAAAAATTCTTTTCCCAATGGCTTTAGAGACTTTGACAGAAGATGAATGGATTGAAATTGTAAAATCGGCTGACGAAATAGGATATTGTCTGATAACACCTAAAAATCAATGGAAACCTGCCCAAGTAGATATAGTTGAGAAGACACAAAAAGAAGAAGGAACAAAAGCACCTGTAGAAGAAGGTTATATAGAATTTGATGCGGGTTGCCTTACTCCAGAAGAAATTAATTCAATATTTAATACTTTACCAATTGATATTACCTTTGTGGATAAGGATGGTGCTGTAAAGTATTTTACTCAAGGTAAGGAAAGAATTTTCGCACGTCCTAAGACGGTTCTTGGAAGACAGGTTCATAACTGTCATCCTCCAGCTAGTGTACACATAGTAGAAAAGATTGTAGAAGATTTAAAAGCAGGACGTAAGGACCACGAGGATTTTTGGATTAAAATGGGCGAAAAATATGTCTTTATTAGGTATTTTGCTGTTAGAAATGAAAAAGGCGAATTCTTGGGAGTAATTGAGGTGTCACAAGACATTGCTCCAATACAAAAAATTACAGGTGAGAAACGTCTTCTTTCAGATGATTAGTTATCAATCATAGCTCAATTTTTTTCTCTTTGCTAAATATTTTCCATATTAGGCCTTCAATGCTGGATTATATCCAGTATTGGAGGCGTTTTTTTATGAAAAATTTTATTGACAATTATATCTTTACTCGATATATCGACTTGTGATAGAGAAGGACATTTTATTTAAGATTAATTTAAGGTGTATCTAAGGTAGATTAAAGCTTGCTATTTTATACTGTAATTAGGAGGTGGTAGGATGCTTATAAAAATGAAAGGAATAAAAAAATCTTTTGAGCAAAAGAAAATTTTTAACAATTTAAATCTAGAAATTAATAAAGGTGAAGTATTTGCCCTAATAGGTCCTAATGGTGTTGGGAAGACATCTCTTATGCGGATAATACTCCAATGGGATAAGGACTTTGAGGGGGAATATGTTAAAGAAGAAAACATAAGAATTGGTTATTCACCTGAGATACCAATGTTTCCAGAAATATTGACGGGCCGAAAGGTTTTAGAGTACTACATGGAAGTAAGGGGCTTTGATAAGTCTAGATATAAAAATGAAAGTGTAAGCTTAATGGAAAGAGTCGGCTTGTTATTAACTAAAGATACATTAGTAAAAAATTATTCAAAGGGTATGAAGCAAAGGCTTGCAGTTGCACAATCCTTGATAGGGGATCCTGATCTTTTGCTATTAGACGAACCTTCTGCAGGACAGGACTTTCTTGGTCAACAACAAATGCAAGATTTAATTGGTAAATTAAAAGAGGATGGCAAAGGTATAATGCTTAGTTCTCATCTTCTTTATGATGTAGAAAAGGTAGCAGACAGAGGAATTATTATAATGAATGAAAATCTATATAGACATTTTACTAAAGAAGATTTTAAGGATATGTCGTTGGCAGATATGTTTATTGAGTTATCAAAGGAGGCAAGTCATGAAAGCCGTAATTAAATTACATTTAAAAGAAAATATAAAAAAGAATTCCTTTATAATTTTTGCTATTTTAGGAACTATAGTAAGCTTGATAGTTTTATTTGAGTTGGAGTTTAGTGTTAATGGGATGAAAAGCACTTCAGACTATGCCATCTATGGGATTCAATGGAGGATACTTTCTATTATTGCATGCTTAGCAGGAGTTACTTTATCTATGAATGTTATAGCAAATCATAGACAAGGGACTAAAAGGGAATTATTAAAACTCCATGGTTTACCTGTGTATAAACAATATTTAAGTTTAATATCAGGTAATATAATAGTTGCTTTTTTAATGGCTTTAATTTTATGTCTAGGTATGTTTGTTCAAATAATTATTAAGGGTACAGATGTAACATTTTTTGGATTTTTAATGGCTTTATTTTTCTACTTGTTAACAATATTGATTTCAACACTTTTTATATCCTTGTTAACTATAATATTTCCATCAGTTGTAGCTGCATTGTTGGGAATAATGATAATTATCTTAGGCAATTTAAGAGGAACTTTAGAAATAATTATAGGAAATAAGGGTGGTATCTTTGGAAATATAATGACAGTTTTTTTAAAGTTTCTTCCTCCCCTTGATAGCTTTGGGCAATTAATTATAGATTTTTTTATGAAAGAGTTTTCTGATTTTAGCAAGTTATTTAGCAGTCTATTTTACCTTTGGCTTTTAATAGGAGTTACTTATTTGCTGACTAAGGTGGTGGAAAGAAATGAAAATTAAGAGGATTTATTTTTTTATAGGAATATGCCTAGTTGCTGGAATGTATTTTACTAAAATCGACAGTATCGATAAAGATAGTCTTAATTTAATAGAAAGAGCCAGAGAAATGGACTTAGAACAAAAATTGTGGCCTGGATATAAGCTTAGTAAATATCCTATAGATGTAAACTACGGTAGTGTAGAATTTAGGTATGACAATGGAGAAATAATAAGGCAAAAGCCAACTTTAGAAGTCTTAGCCTTTACTGCCTATCCTGAAGAAAATGGTTCTGTAATAAAAGTACTGCCTAAATCAATGTTACGCCAAGCCATAAATATAATGGGTGATATAAGTAATAAAGAAATAGAGCATTATTATATTGCTAGTTTATTTCATGAAGGATTTCATGCTTTTCAATTTGAAAATAGTGATGTTTTTGACATAGAAAAAAGTCAAAATATTTCTGAAGAATTCATGAATATTCTATATATATTAGACCATGATGAAAAATATCAAAATTTGTGGTTAGAAGAAGAAAGGGCTCTAGTTGACTATTATAAGAAAAATGATAAAGAAGCATGGTTAATAGCCTATAATAAAAGAACGAAATATCTAAAAGAAATCTTAGGAGATGATTATGATTTTTATATGGAAATGGAAAATGAAAAAGAATTAATAGAGGGAACAGCAAAATACATTGAAGATAAAGTATTAGATATTTTAAGAGGAGCTGAAAAAGAAATCGAGTCTTTAGATTTATATCAAAAAGGGCTTAATAAGTTTTATGAAAGAGGAAGACTTAAGTGCCTTATTCTTGATAAAGACAAGGCCTGGAAAGAAAATTTATTTAATTTAGACATTACATTGACAGATTTACTGCTATAATATAATTAAGAGAAAGGGGTGAGGGCTTGAAGGATACAATTATGATAGTTGATGATTCTAAAGAATTAAGAAAGATAATAAAATTATATCTTGAAAATGCAGGCTATGAAATAATTGAAGCGGAAAATGGGAAAGTAGCCATAGAGTTATTAAAAAATAGAGAGATATCCTTAATGATTCTTGATATTATGATGCCCCAGATGGATGGATTTGAACTATTAGAGGCTTTAGGAGATGACAGAAAGTTTCCTGTAATATTTCTTTCTGCCAGAGGAAAAGTAGAGGACAAAATTAGAGGACTTAACTTAGGTGGAGATGATTATATAGCTAAGCCCTTTGACCCAGGAGAAGTTGTTGCAAGAGTATTAGCAGTTCTAAGAAGAAGCCAAAGAAATATAAAAAAAGAAATTGTTGTAGGTTCTCTAAGATGGGATGTGGAAAAAAGATTAGTATATTTAGAAGATAAACTTTTAGAGTTAAGAGCTAAAGAGTATAAATTATTAACTATGTTTATGAAAAGACCTGGTAAGGTATTTACCAAACAAGAAATATACGAATTATTATGGGATGAGCCATATTTTCACGATGACAATACCATAATGGTACATATAAGTAATTTGAGAGATAAAATAGAAGAGGATCCTAGAAACCCTAAAAAAATCTTAACCATAAGGGGTATAGGATATATGATGGATGAAGGTTGTTGATATGGAGAGACGTAAAAATATATTAAAAAACACATTTAAGTTCATTGCTTTATTTATTATATTTAATATCTTGTTTTTTATTGTCATGTCAGCAATAATGCTATTTCCTGTAGGAAAAATAATGCCTGATTTTGTCCCTACGGCAGAGCAAGTAGAAGCTGATGATTTAGATTGGGAAGCAATTAATGAGATTGGTGGATATGGGCTTGTTATTGATAATGAAGGAAAGGTTATAAAGTCTTATTATCAAAAGGATGATAAAAAAAGCTATACTCATATTGAATTAGTTAATTTATTAGATATTAGAGATTATGAAAAAACTGTTTTTTCATTTACCACAATGGACAATAATAAATTGCTTATAATATATCCTTCTTCAGCTTTTAATACCATACCAAGTATGGATATGTCAGTGGTAGAAAAGAAGCAACCTTATTATTATCCAATACTTTTTGTAGTCGGATTAGTTATTTATATTTTTATGATATACATATTAATAAGCAGACTTACTAAAAAGATAAAGGTTGAATTTGACTTAATAAAAGCCGAAGAGGACAAAAAAGAAAATATGTTTTTAAGAGGATTAGCTCATGATATAAAGACACCTTTATCAACAATTATTACTTATGCAAAAGCCTTAGAAGATGGAATTGTAGAAAAGGGAGAAGAACAAGAATATAACAAAGTAATATATAACAACGGTATAATCTTAAAAGAAAGAGTTGAAAATATGCTAAGTCTTACAAGCTTAGGAGATAAAGGCATATTTTCACCTCAAGATGGAGACATTTTAGAAGAGCTAAGACGTTTTGTAGGAGATAATTATTCTTGGTATATAAAAAATAATACAACAATAAATATAGAATTTAGTGATAAAAGTAGATTTGTTACTAAATATGATAGAAAATTATTTGTAAGACTATTAGAAAACTTACTTCAAAATAGCGTTCATCACAATGACAAAGCAGTTAATATTTTTATTGAATGGGATAGCAAAGACAAAAAATTGATTATATATGATGATGGCAGGGGAGTACCAGAAAATATAAGAGCTTATATGTGGGAACCTATGGTAACAGGAGAAGAAAGTAGAACTGGTGAAAAATTAAGAGGTATTGGGTTGGCGAATGTTAAGAGAATTGTAGAGTTACATGGTTGGGAGATAGAATATGATGGAAAATTTAATATAAAAATAAAGTAAGCTCAGATTGAAGACTTAGAACAAAAGATCCAAAGATTATCATCAATTAATAAAAGTAAAATAAAGTTTAACTTGAGCTTACATAAATCTCCTGTATTAATAGGATTAAGCTTAACAGACTATACAGCAGAAAAAGTCTTGGATATAATAAAAAACTATAATAATTAGTGATTACAAAGATTTATCTATGGCTAGTTTCTACCATATAAAATGTTAGAAACTAGCTTTTTTACTGTTATTCAATAAATTATGTTAACAAGCTAATGCTTAATAGGTGAAAATACCTATATTTTAGTAAATAAGACTTATTAATAGCTGTATTAAATATGCATAAAAGCCTATTTTTCTTAACTATAAATAAAAATTTTTTGGGTATTTTTATAACTTTTTCATACATTAATT